>Ga0308156_1000123_pt1 | contig 247916 bp, 234 predicted proteins | sample PhyAR2_FD_201041 | JGI IMG/M metagenome (GOLD analysis project Ga0308156, IMG submission 201041) | Phyllosphere microbial communities from UC Gill Tract Community Farm, Albany, California, United States - DLSL A.R2 | ecosystem: Host-associated > Plants > Phyllosphere > Unclassified | place...
AAGGCACCTGGCATTTTTTGGCGATGATGTCGCCGGCGATGCCGTATGCTGCGCCGAAGTTGGTGTTCCCGGCGGCGATGACGCCGCGCAGGTATGAACGGTTTTGCGGAACGTTGAGAAAGCGGATGACCTGGATCGGCACCGCGCCGACGGCGCTGCCGCCGCCATAGCTGGGCACGATCAAGATATAGGGTTGTTCCATCAGCAATTTGCTGCGGGCGCCGGCGATCGGAATGCGGATCGCCGGCAGGCCCAGTTTCTCAACGAACCGATGGGTGTTCTCCGAGCTGCTGGAGAAATAGACCAGCGGATTCATCGGCGGGCCTCAGCAGGTGAGCGCCAGCGCGCCGATCTTGTCCGGCCGGAACCCGGACCAGTGATCGTCACCGGCGATAATCACCGGAACTTGCTGATAACCTAAGGATTTAACGTGGTTCAGCGCCTGCTGATCCTGGGTGAGATCGATCACCTGATAATCAATCCCCTGTTTATCAAATGCGCGATAGGTGGCGTTGCACTGGACACAGTCCGGTTTACTGTAAATAATAATGCTCATGATTCGCATTTACCTTTAGACTGAAGGAAAGGCGGACAAGTCAGATAACGGAGCATCGTTCCTGGCGTTTCTGACGGCGTTATCAACCGAACGACATTCCCTGCGGCTGACCCATAAAATACTATATGTTGATGTTTGTTTTATCAACCACGCTATATATGGTGTTTTGTAGGGTTGGGTGCGCAGGCCGCGCTGGGGCTGGAAAAGGCGAGGGAAAAATTTTTTGCGGGTGAGAAATTCCCCCTCTCAGTGAAGAGGGGGAGTCGAGCGCATTACTGACGCATGCTGACGGCCAGACGATTAAAGGCGTTCATGATGCTGATGGCGAAAGTCAGATCGGCGATCTCGGTATCGCTGAAGTGCGCTTTCAGCGCCTCGAAAGCGCTGTCCGGCGCGCCGGTGGCGGCGATCAGCGTCACTGACTCGGCCCATTCCAGCGCGACGCGCTCGCGCTCGCTGAATTCATGGCTGACGCGCCAGCCCGCCAGCGTATCCAGCTTGGCATGGCTGAAGCCGCTTTCACGCAGCGCTTTGCCGTGCATGTCCAGGCAGTAGGCGCAGCCGTTGATCTGCGAAACGCGCATAAACATCAACTCGATGGTCGCCTTGTCCAGGGCGCCTTTCTCCAGCGCCATCAGCGCGCCCACCATATTTTTGTACGGGGCGGGCGCCAGCTCGGCATAGTTCAAACGTTGCTTAATCATGGTCAACCTCAATCGGTAGTAACGAAATCATGGCGCTACTTTAGCGGCCTTATGGTCTATGCTATAGGGCCATAAAATGATTATTTAACCGGGCCATAATGCCAACTTTCCTGACCTCGCTGCGGCTGGACAGCCGGCTCGCCGAGCCGCTGTACCGGCAGATTTACCAGCGGATTAAAGACGCCATTACCCAGAGCAGCCTGGCGGCAGGCAGCCGGTTGCCCTCAGTGCGCGGGTTGGCGAGCGATCTGGGCGTGGCGCGCGCTACGGTGGAAAGCGCCTACGCGCAACTTATTGCCGAAGGTTTCTTGCAGAGCCGCGGGCAGGCGGGCACCTATGTCTCGCCACAGCTGCCACACATGCCGCCGGGCGCGGTCCCCGCTGCGCCACCGCTGGCGGCAATGGCGCCCGATCCGCTGCAGCCGCAAGGCATGCTGCAGCCTTTCCAGCTGGGGGTACCGGCGCTGGACGCGTTTCCACGGGCGCTGTGGCAGCGCATTGTCGCCCGCCAGCTGCGCGGTTCCACGGTGGCTTCTCTGGCACTGCCGCCGGCCGGCGGCCTGTCTGAGCTGCGTGAGGCGATCGCCCATTACCTGCATTTGTCGCGCGGCATCAGCTGTCGGCCGGAGCAAATTTTCCTCTGTGCCGGTTATCCGGCGTTGTTGGACTGGGTGACGGAGACGCTGTTACATGCCGGCGACGCGGTATGGATCGAAGATCCCGGCTATCCGGTCACGCGTCCGCTGCTGCTGGCCGCCGGCGTCAGGCCGGTCGCCGTGCCGGTGGATGAACAGGGCATGGACGTGGCTGCCGGTATTCTGACGGCGCCTGAGGCGCGGCTGGCGGTGGTGACGCCGACCCATCAAAGCCCGCTCGGCATCTCGCTCAGCCTGGCGCGGCGCATGGCGCTGCTCGACTGGGCGCAGCAGCGCGGGGCCTGGATCCTCGAGGATGACTACGACAGCGAGTTTCGCTATCACGGGCGGCCGCTGCCGCCGCTGAAAAGCCTCGATGTTCAGGGTCGGGTGCTGTACGCCGGCACCTTCAGCAAAACGCTGTTCCCGGCGCTGCGCATGGCTTATCTGGTGGTGCCCGTCGGTCTGACGGAAACATTCGCGCGCAGCAGCCGGCTGCGTGGCTGCGGTTGCCCGCCGCTGCTGCAGGCCGGCGTGGCGGATTTTATCCGGCAAGGGCATTTCTATCGCCACCTGAAACGCATGCGGCCGTTGTACCGCCAGCGGCGCGAGTGGCTGACGCAGGCGTTGGAGCGGCAGCTGGGGGCGTGGCTGACGACGGTGCCGCAACAGGGCGGTATTCAGCTGTTGGCCCGGCTGCGCGACGGCTTGGCGGATGCGCCGTTGGCGGCGCAAGCCTGGCAACAGGGGCTGGCGGTGCAGGCGTTGTCGGACTGGCGAATCGACCATCCGGTGGGGCAAGGGTTACTGCTGGGGTTCGCCAATTTCAGCCGGCGAGAGGAGGCGGAGCGGGCGGTACAGGGGCTGGCGCAGCTGTTTCGCTAAAATTAAACGGCCCGCGATTTCCGCGGGCCAGACGCACATCTGTTTTATCTTTATGACTGCAGGGGTGTTAACGCCGGGCCAGCAGCACGCCGAGCACGATGCCGACGGCGGCACCGATCCCTACGCCCTGCCAAGGTTTGTCACGCACATAGCTGTCGGCTTGATCGACGGCGTCGCGCGCATGCTGTGTCAGACTGGTGGAGCCGTTGAATCGCGCCCGAGCGTCGCGCAGCACGCCTTTCGCCTTGCTGTGCAGCTCTTTCAGTTCCTCTTTGGTCTTGTCACCGGACTCGCGCAACACTTCATCCAGCGTATCGGCCAACAGAGTGACGTCCTGATCGATATCGCGTTCTGTTCTTTCCGCTTTCTTAAACATTCAGCTCTCCATTTCGACACATGTCTTTTAAGTGTAGACCATGCCGAGATTTGTGTGGCCGATCACGGAAAAAAACCGCCGTCACGCAGGTGTTTGCCGGCGCGTGGGCTTTGTACATTTGGTTACTCGGCGAAACCAATCACTCACGGAAGCGGCGGTTTGATTCCACTAGTATCTGTTTCAACGGCTCCACCGGGGCTTACCGAAACAACACTCTGAGGATTTAAAGATGAAAAAAGTATTAGCGCTGATCGTTGCTGCCACTATGGGTCTGTCTTCTGTTGCTTTCGCTGCTGATACCGCAGCTACTGCTCCGGCTACCACCACCGCGCCAGCTGCGACCACCACTACCGCTGCGCCAGCGGCTGCTGCTGAAAAAGCGCCAGCTAAAGCAACGCATCACAAGAAAGCTAAGCACCACAAAAAAGCGCCAGCCCAGAAAGCTCAGGCCGCTAAAAAGCACCACAAAAAAGCGCCAGCTCAGAAAGCCCAGGCTGCTAAAAAACACCACAAAAAAGCGCCAGTGCAGAAAGCTCAGGCCGCTAAAAAACACCACAAAAAAGCCGGTAAAAAAGCTTAATTAAGTGATGTTTGCGGAACCGGAAGGTTCCGCACTCTCCAGCCCGTATTCCAGACACCCGGTTCTTCCGGGTGTCTTCTTTTGAGGCGACGAACGATGATCCATCGCTATCTGTTTGAAGTCATTTTCAGCGCGGTAACCCTGTGTGGGGTGATCGTCGGTTGGGAATTGTTTTTGGCCGGCAGCTTCCTGTGATCATTGCGCTGCGGCAGTTTCGTGCAAATGCCGCCAGCCGAGCGCGTCGGGCAGGCGTTCAAACACCACCGTGGAGTAGCGCAGCGTGGCGCTTTGTCCCGGCAGACTCTGTTTTTCCCGGTAGCTGACTACCGCGCCCGTCGGCCATTCGGCCACCAGCTTCATCTCTTCTATCTCGATTTCCAGTCCCGGTTTGGCGGCGCGATGCGCGCGGAAAAAAGCGCACAGCGCGGTGAAATCCAGCGGGGCGCCGTTCAGCGCGATCATGCTGAATTCCGGCGTAAAGCGCGCCAGCAGCGCTTGCTCCTCTCCGGCGCCTTTGCCCAGCCAGCGTTCAATGGCGATGTGGGCGTCGATCACTTCGGTAAAATACGGGTTCATAAAGCATCCTGTTGAGCGTTGAGTTGGCGCACGATGGCGCGGTTGGCGAGGCGCAGGCACAGCAACAGCGGGATAAATACGCTGGCGCCCGCCAGAATGAAGCAGGTTCGGTAGGCCGCCGCGGGCGGCAACACGGCCAGCAGCAGATTCAGCAGCAGGCTGAGCAGCGCCACGCCGAGGCAAAAACTGAGTTGGCGGTTGATATTCCACAGCGCGCTGGCGTCCGCCAATTGGCCGTCGGGGATTTGCAGGAACGCGCTGCTCTGCGCGGTGCTGCTGCACAGGCTGCCGCCGAACCCCATCAGGGCGAAGGCGGCGATCTGCAACGCGTGCTGCCCGGCCTGATCGATCTGCGCCAGCGTCAGCATGCCGGCGCCTTGCAACAGACAGCCGGCGATCAGCAGCGGCCGCGGGCCGAGGCGATTAAAGCTTTTGCCGGTCAGCGTGATGGCCATGAACGACGCCAGCGCCCAGGGCAGCATCAGGCCGCCGACCTGTGCGGCGGGCATCCCCAGCTGGTTTTGCAAATACAGCATCGCCACCAGGCTGACGCCGATGAACAGGCCGGGAATGCACAAATAAACCGCCATGGCGTTGCGCAGCAGCGGATCGGCGACCAGCCGCAGGTTCAGCAGCGGCTGCGGGGTACGCAGGCTATGGCGCAGATAATAGGCCAGTACCAGCAGACCGGTGGCCAGCAGCGCCGCGCCGGAAGCTTGATGGCCGGCTTCGCTCAGCCGGGTCAGGCCGAGCAGCAGCAGCGTCAGCGCCGCGCAGGCGCTCAGTAATCCTGTCGCGTCGAGCGGTTTGCGCGCCGCCGTCGGCGTTTCCGCACGCAGCCACAGCGCCGCCAGCGCCAGTGCCAGGGCCGCCAGCGGCAGGTTGGCGAAAAACACCCAGCGCCAGTCCAACCGATCGACGAGCCAGCCGCCCAGCGCCGGTGACAGCGCCGGTGCCAGCAGCCCCACCAACATGATGGCGGCCGACAGCCCGGCGCGTTCATGGCTGCGGTACAGCTGATAGGTCAGCGTTTGGCCGATGGGGATCAGCAAGCCGCCGCCCATGCCCTGCAGGGTGCGCCAGCCGATCAGCGCGCCGATGCTGTCGGCGTTGCCCGCGCCGAGGGTGGCCAGCATGAACAACGCCAGCGACAGCAGAAACACCCGCCGTCCGCCGATGCGCTGCGCCAGCCAGGCGCTGAGCGGGATCACCAGCGTCAGGCCGAGAATATAGCCGTTGCTGACCCACGCCAGTTGGCTAACCGACGCCCGCATCGCCTGGCCGATGGCGGGGTAGGCGACGTTGGCGATAAACATATTGATCAGATCGACGAAAAAGCCGAGCAGATAGACGATTGCCACTTTGCTGCGATAAGACATGGTGCCTCCGGTTGAAGGCGAGCAGTGTATCGGGGGGAAAAGTGCGGATAAATCGGCGGCGGGCGATTACACTGTCAAAATTATTTTGACAATAAGGGCGACGAAATGCTGAATTTGCAGCGTCTGGCGATCTTTGCGGCAGTGGTGGAAGCGGGCAGCTTTACCGCGGCGGCGGCGGCGCTGGGGCAAACCAAGGCGGTGGTGAGCTTTAACGTCAAGCAGCTGGAGAACGAGCTGGGGGTGTCACTGCTGGCGCGCAGCACCCGGCGGCTGTCGCTGACCGATGCCGGCGAACGCTTCTACCAGCGCAGCCTGCAGCTGCTGCAGGAGGCGGAAAATGTGCTGGACGACGTGCGTCGCGATCATCACGGGCTGAGCGGCGTGCTGCGTATCACCAGCACGCCGGAGTACGGCGCCCAGGTGGTGGTGCCGGCGCTGGCGGCATTTTCGCGACAGCATCCGCGGCTGCGCATCCAGCATGTCTCTTCTTCTTATCATGCCGATCTGATCTCTGAGCGCTTCGACGTGGCGATCCGTCTGGGCCAACTGGCGGATTCCAGCCACCGCGCGGCGCTGATCGACAGCTTTGCCATTTTTCCGGTGGCGTCGCCGGGTTATCTGGCCGACCGGCCGATTCATTCGCTGACGGATCTGGCGCAGGCGCAGTGGATCGCCCACAGCCGGCTCAGTTCGCCGCTCAGCTGGCAGGTGGTCACGCCGCAGCGCGAAGCGGTGCTGTTCAAGGTTGCGGACGCCGCCACGCTTACCGGCGACAGCGCTGCGGCATTGTTGGCGTTCGCCCTGCATGGCGCCGGGGTGGCGCTGCTGCCGGCGTGGCTGGCGCAGCCCGACATCGATGCCGGCAGGCTGCAGCGGTTACTGCCGGATCACCGTTTCCCTGAGCAGAGCATCTATGCGCTCTACCCGAATACCCGTCACGTGCCGGAGAAGGTGCGGGCGTTTATCGATTTTCTGCGCGCGCGGGTGGCGGCAAAATCGTTAGCGAAATAATAATTCGTTATAACTCTCTCATTTATCATCAAATCTCATCGGGGTATGCTGGAGGGCTTCGTCTACCCCGTCCGATGCGAGCCACCTTCGATGACCGCAGAAAATAACCTCCAGCTGAACCGACGTATTTTGTCCGTGGTGATGTTCACCTTCGTCTGCTACCTGACCATCGGCCTGCCGCTGGCGGTGTTGCCGGGATTTGTGCATGACCACCTGGGCTACAACTCGGTGTTGGCGGGCCTTATCATCAGCGCGCAATACTTCGCCACGCTGTTCAGCCGCCCGCACGCCGGGCGTTACGCCGATCAGCTGGGGCCGAAGAAGGTGGTGCTGTTCGGCCTGGCCTGCTGCGGTGCCAGCGGCCTGTTTTACGCGCTGGCGTTCGGCGTTGACGGTTACCCGTGGCTCAGCCTGCTGTTGCTGTGCGTGGGGCGGGTGTTTCTCGGCGTCGGCGAAAGCTTCGCCAGCACCGGTTCCACGCTATGGGGCATCGGCCGGGTCGGGGCGATGCACACCGCGCGGGTGATTTCCTGGAACGGCGTTGCCACCTACGGGGCGATGGCGGCCGGGGCGCCGCTTGGCGTGTACCTGAATCAGCAGTGGGGATTGGCCGGGGTGGCGGCGCTGATCGTGCTGGCGGTTGCGGTGGCGCTGCTGTTGGCGAGCGGCAAGCCGGACGTCTCGATCGCCGCCGGGCAGCGCATCGCCTTTAGCGCGGTGTTCGGCCGCATCTGGGCCTATGGTCTCGGTCTGGCGATGGGCACCGTCGGTTTCGGCGTGATCGCCACGTTCATCACACTTTACTATGCCGACAAAGGCTGGAGCGGCGCGGCGTTTTCGCTGACGCTGTTCAGCTGCGCCTTCGTCGGCATCCGCCTGATCTTCAGCAACGTCATTAACCGCCACGGCGGGTTGAAGGTGACGCTGGCGTCGTTTCTGGTCGAGATCGTCGGGCTGCTGTTGATTTGGCAGGCCGGCGATCCCTGGATGGTGCAAACCGGCGCGTTGCTGGCCGGCGCCGGTTTTTCGCTGGTGTTCCCGGCGCTGGGCGTCGAGGCGGTGAAACAGGTGCCGCCGCAGAACCAGGGCACGGCGCTCGGCACCTATTCGGCGTTCCTCGACCTGGCGCTGGGCATCACCGGCCCGCTGGCTGGATTGTTGATCGGGCAGACGGGCGTGCCGTCGATCTATCTGGCGGCGGCGCTGCTGGTGGCGCTCGGGGTGTTGCTCACCCTGCGCCTGTTGCAGCGCAGCCGGGCCTGATTCAGGAATAGTCCGAAACCCGGATTCCTTCCCAGAAAATCATTGTTTCGGTGAATGATTACGGTAAGGTCGCTCAGCGGTCCAGAATGAGAGGAGGAATCGATGTATTTACGGCCGGATGAAGTGGCTAAAGTGTTGGAGAATACCGGCTTTGAGCGTGATTATGTCACCGATCAGGCCTATGGTTACCGCAAGGGCGCACATTACGTGTATGTGAATCGCGAAGCGCGGATGGGCAGAACCGCGTTGGTGATCCACCCGGCGCTGAAAGAGAGAAGCGTGCATTTCGCCACGCCGACCTCCCCGGTGCGCTTCAGCGAGCAGTATCTGGAGTTTCCCCTGGATTTAAGCAGCGACACCCCGAACCAGCGCTACGGCATCGCACACGGCTTCAGCTCGCGCGAAGCGCTTTCGCGCTACCTTTACAGCATGTTCCTGTAATCGGTCCCCCGACCCGGGGGACGCTATCAGCCGTGGGCCAACGCTTCGCGGTTGAAACGCTCGTTGTAGGCGCGGCGGTATTGCGCCAGTTCAAACGCATCAATATCCAGCTCGGCGAAGTAAAACAGCGCCGCTTCGGTGTGCTCGGCGTGTAGCTCCGGTGACAGCCCGGCGCGCAGCAGCACGTCACGCCACAGGGCAATCTGCTCGTCGTCCGCCTGTTTGATAAACGTCAGGTAGATGAACAGCAGATAAGCCGCCTGGTGCATCTCTTCGGTGTAGCCGTTGTTCAGCATGCGGATAAAGGTCTGGCTTTGGCGGCCGCCCATTTCCTGGATCATCGATTCGATCAGCATCGGCTTGACCCTCAGCAGATGGGCCAGCGAATCGATGGCTTTGCGGGTGTCGGACGTCAAGATGCGGTAACCGATAATGAATACGACGATCAGGGCGGCGAGGATGATCCAGGTCATTTAGGCTTTATTACACTCTCAATACGCCAGAAGAGGGGCGGGAGGCGCTGTGCGACAGCGCCCGCTATCAATGCTGTTCGCCGCTGAAATTACCGACCGCGCTCTGTTGGCGCAGGTGGTGATTGAAGGTGGCCGCGTCTTTGGCCAGCGCGTCCAGATGGGCGCCGAGCATTTTGATCTGCTTGACCAGTGCATGCTGTTCCGGCACCGAACTGGCGGTGCTCAGTTTGCGCGCCAGTTGTTCATTCTGCGCCCGCAGCGCGGCTTCGCGCTGTTTGGCTTCTTCCAGCAGTTGCTGCAGCGCCTGGTAGCTCTGCTGCCATTCGCGGTGTTGCCGTTCGAAGCTGCTCTGCAATTCATTCATCGCATTTTGAAACTGGATTTCCAGCTCGCGCATTGTCATGGGCTCGATCCTTTGCGGCACTCAATGATGGCTTAGCAGTATAGCGAAAACTGTTCGCAAGCTCACCCGTTGACGACAAATGAGACAAATGCCGCTGACAATTCCCGGCTTGCAACCGCGCCAAGGCGTCTTACAATCGACCCCATTCCCAGCCGTAAAGGCTGCCGTTCAAGAGAGGTGGAACATGAGCGAGCAGGAAAAAGACTTTTTTGAACAGGCGATGGCGGACGTGGTGCCGTTGGAGAGCGGACGGCAGACGCTGTACCTCAAGCCGCAGGCGGCGGTGGACAAAAGCGCGCGGCGCGAAGCGCAGCGGCTGCGGCAGGAAAACTTCCTCAGCACCGATTTTCTCGAGGTGATCCCCTGTGAACAGCCGCTGGAGTTCAAAGGGGAAGGCATTCAGCAGGGCGTGCTGGACAAACTGCGCAACGGGCGTTACCCGCCGCAGGCGTCGCTGAACCTGCTGCGTCAGTCGGTTGAAGCCAGCCGGCAGGCGCTGTTCCGTTTCATTATGCAGGCGGAGGCGCAAAATCTGCGTTCGCTGCTGATCGTGCACGGCCGCGGGCGGCAGAACGAAAGCCATCCGAATATCGTGCGCAGTTACGTCGCCAAATGGCTGGCGCAGTTTGAGCAGGTGCAGGCGTTTTGCCGCGCTTTACCGCGCGACGGCGGCGAGGGCGCCTGCTATGTCACGCTGCGTAAATCGGCGCAGGCCAGGGCGGAAAACTTTGAGCGCCACGCCAAGCGCAGCCGGTGAAAGGATAGCCGAAATAAAATGGCCGGCGCATATCGCCGGCCATCGATGAATTATTTATTAAATATTTTATAGTCCAGCGAATAACGGCCGGCGCCGGTTACCGCCAGCAACAGCAAGCCGCCAATGATGCTGATGTTTTTAAAGAAGTTGATTTCATTGCCCATCATTTCCATGCCGGTCATTTTCCAGAACGGATGGCCGATAAACGCGGTGCCCAACACGTACAGGGCGAAAATGACCGCGATAGGGCGAGTAAACAGACCGAGAATAAGCGCGATGCCGAAAATAAACTCCACCACCACGGCAACGATCGCCGCCAAATAAGGCATCGGCGTGCCATAGCCTTCCATCGCCGTGACGGTCGCACCGAAGTTGACCAGTTTCATCCAGCCGAAAATGATAAACAGAACCATCAGTAGAATACGGGACAGCAGAATTACGCCGTCTTTTGAGCTATCACCCATTTCGAACTCCTTAGCCACTGTCGGAATTATGTTGTCTTACTGAATAAAGATTAGAACAATTTACGTTTTTTTCTAGCGGCGACGGGCGGTTGCGCCACTTTTTTCGTTGGGTGAGACGCGTGGTGAAGCCAACGGCATTGCCTATACTTGAGCCTGGAGCAAAAACAATAAAACAGGCAATGTGAGGCCAAGATGGATGAGGAATTGACCGCCGCCGGTTACCGTCGTTATTCCGGCGACAAGATTGACGTTCATTTTAACAGCGCGATATGCCGCCATTCCGCCAACTGCGTGCGCGGCAACGCGGCTATATTCACCTTGAACCGCCGCCCGTGGATTATGCCGGACAATGCCGAGCCAGCCGAGGTGAAACGCGTTATCGACACCTGCCCCAGCGGCGCACTTAAATATAGGGAGAAATAATATGGATCATAAAATACTGGCAGACGACAAGCGTTTTTATATCAATGATGAGCAAGGCAAGCTGATCGCCGAGATCTCTTTCGTGCCGAGCGGCGACAAGCTGACCATAATCGATCACACCTGGGTGGATGAGTCATTGAAGGGGCAGGGCGTCGGCAAAAAGCTGGTGGCGTTGGTGGTGGAGAAAATGCGCGCGGAGCAGCGTAAAATCATTCCGCTATGCCCGTTCGCCAAGCATGAGTTCGATACCACCCCAGCCTATCAGGACATTCGCGCCTGAGGCGATAACGGGGCGCGGCGCGCCCCGGTCATTCAGCAGACGCCGAAATCGCCGTCTTCGTGGTACAGCGCCACGTCGCTGGCCTGCACTTCCGTGCGCTGCTCTTTACCCAGTTCATTCCAGCTGCAAACCAGGGTTTCGCCGTCGATCGCTACCACGGTCATCTTTGGGCCGCCGGTGGTGCGTTGTACAAAATCACCGATATTGAATGCCATGCGTTCCTCCACAACAGATTAAACCTCATCTATTGATAACACAGAATGGCGCCGCCGTTGGCAGGTGTTTCGTTATGTATTAAATTATACATCGATTATCACCAGGGAGAGCAGACTAACATGCCGGGATTATTGATGTTTTATGTGGGCGGTACGGCGCCGGGCGCCAATATTGAGTTGCACGACGTGCAGTTTGCGGCGGCGGATCGGCCGGAAGAGGCGTATCCGCTGCTGCGTGAAAAGTGGTTCGGCGATAAGCGCAAGGTGCATGTCGACGGCTATGCGCGCATCGACTGGGCGGACGGTTACGACGTGAGTCTGGAGCCCGCGCCGTTCGCCGGTGAAGAGAGGCTGTTTTTCGTCAACGTGGGCGGCTACCGCAGCGATCAGCTGGCGGAATTGCACCAGTTCGGCCTGTTTGTGGCGCGCTCCGCCGACGAGGCGAAGGAGAAAGCCAAACGGGTACTGCTGACGGACAGCGCGCAGCAGCACAAGGATGACCTGGCCGACGTGGACGACTGCCTGCTGCTGCAGGCGCTGCAGGGCTACCACGTTCATTTGCGCGCCAACCCGCACGGCAAACCGGCCCGGCCGCTGTGGCAGGGGTATCTGCCAATCGGCGAACCCGCGTTATAACGCCGCCAGCGCCTGCAGCTGTTGCCGCAACCAGCGGCAGGCCTCCGGCCGGCCGTTCTTGCGGTGCAGGTAGATTTTGATCTGATACGGCGGCACCGGAAACGGCAGGGGATGGATGTCCAGCGCCGCCGCCTGCCGCAATTTTTGCGCGGCGTAACGCGGCATGCTCATCACCAGTTCGCTGTCGGCGACGATGAACGGCGCGCCCAGCAGCGAAGGCGTGCGGATGGCGATATCGCGCTGCAGCCCCAGTTTGTCGAGCTGGTAGTCAATGACGCCACGCTGTTCGTTCCACGGTGTCACCACCAGATGACGCGCCTGCAGGTAGTTTTCCAGCGTCAGCTCGCCGTATTTCGCGCTGAACGCGGGCGAACAGATCGCCACATACTCATCCTCCAGCCAGCTCACCTCGTCGATCTCCGGGTAGCTTTCGCCATCGGTTTCGGTAAAGCCCAGCGCGAAGTCGATGCGCCCCGCCAGCAGATCGTTCAGCGCCACCTTGCGCTCGGAATAGCGCAGCTGAAACGATAACCCCGGCGCCAGGCGCTGCATCTGCGCCATCAGTGCGGGAAACACCGCGAAAGCGGTGTAATCGGTAATGGCGAAGGTGAAGCTCTCCCGGCTTTCGGCGGGGACGAAGCGCGGGCGCGGATGCAGCCCTTTGGCCAGCAGCGCCAGACTTTCGCTGACGGTCGGGGCCAGGCTGTCGGCATACACCGTCGGGTGCATGTCGTTGCCGACCCGGTAGAACAGCTCGTCCGCCAGCGCCTTGCGCAGCCGAATCAACGCGTGGCTCAGCGCCGACGCGCTGAGGGCCAGCTCTGCCGCTGCGCGCGTCACCGACCGCAGCCGATAGACCGCTTCGAACACCAGCAGCAGGTTGAGATCGAGGCGTTTCAAATCCAGATGCATGATATTCATTACCTGTTGATGAAAATGCAGTTCATACAGTATTGGAGGCGCGATATGCTGGCAAGCACAGTCATTAACACACTCAGGATTTGCCATGACCATTGAGATTTACCCGGCGCAGACAAGCGACGCCAAACTGATTCTGGATATGATTATCGAGCTGGCGGTGTACGAAAAGGCGCGCGAGCAGGTGCTGGCCAGCGTGGAAGATATCGAACGCAGCCTGTTTGGGCCGGGCGCCTGTTCCGAAGCGCTGATTTGTACGGTGAACGGCGAGCCGGCGGGTTATGCGGTGTTCTTTATGAGTTACTCCACCTGGCTGGGTAAAAACGGCATCTATCTGGAAGACCTGTACGTGGCGCCGAAGCATCGCGGCGCGGGCGCAGGTAAAAAGCTGCTGCGGCACATCGCCCAGCTGGCGTGCGAACGGCAGTGCGGTCGCCTGGAGTGGAGCGTGCTGGACTGGAACCAACCGGCCATCGATTTCTACCTCAGCATCGGCGCGCAGCCGCAGGGCGAGTGGGTGCGATATCGTATGGAAGGTGAGGCGCTGACGCACTTCGCGGCGCACGGGGTGGCGTTGCCGGCATAATAGCCGTTGGGGGGAGGCGGCCTTCCCAACTGTGGTGATGTGAACGGTTTACTGCGGATCAATCAGGCGGGTTTGCGGGCGGCGAGAATGAAGATCATCGGGCGCTCCTGCTCTTCGCCCAGCGCCGGATTAGCGGCGATTTGCTGCGCGCTGGGGCCCCATTCGTTCAAATGCTGGATGATAAACCCTTGATGCGCCAGCGGGTTGATATAGCCGCCAAGCGTGCGGTGCTGCTTGATGACGCCTTCCGCCAGCCAGTTGGAAACGCGCTGGCCTTCTCGCTGGTAACCGTTGACCGGCCAGGATTTCTGCCCGTTACCGTCGGTCAGCCAGCCCTGCTGCGCCGGGGCGGTATAGATCGGGTGCTCGGCGGTGAAGATGAACTGCCCGCCGGGTTTCAGCGCGGCGTACACCGTGGCGAACAGCGCGGGCAAATCCTCGAGGTAGTGCAGCGTCAGCGAGCTGTAGACCAGATCGTAACGGTTTACAGGCAGCTGCAGCTGCGCCAAATCCTGCCGACGATACTCAATACCCGCGTCGGCGGTCATCTCCCGCGCCTTGGCCAGCATCTTTTCCGAGACGTCCAGCCCCAGCACGCTGGCTGCGCCCTGTTCGCGCGCGCTGCGGCAGAACCAGCCGTAGCCGCAGCCGAGATCGACCACGCTTTTGCCCTGCAAATCCGGCAGGATGCGGCGGATGGCGGGCCATTCCGGCGCGCCGTCCAGGCCGTGCTGCGAGCGGCTGAGCTGCGCATAGCCGTCGAAGAAGGCCTGATTGTCATAGATGTTTTGCGTCATGATGACTCCTTAGTGAATGACGGCGGCGGAATACCGCTGCCATACCCTGCATATTGCTGCATAATTCTACGCTGACAACATGAATAACGGGAATGACGATGGACATGATTTCGGTGCGGCAAGCGCCCGAGCTGGCGCCGCGCGCCATTGCGTATTTTCAGCGGCACTGGGCCACGGCAGAGACGTTGATGATGTATGAAGACGCCATCAACTGCAGCCTCGGCGCCGCCAACCCGCTGCCGCAGTGGTACCTGCTGATGGAAAATGACCAGATCCTCGGCTGTGCGGGGCTCATCACCAACGACTTTATCAGCCGTGGCGAGCTGTATCCCTGGCTGTGTGCGCTCTACGTAGAAGAGACGCAGCGCGGCCGGGGCTACGGCATCAAGCTGATTGAGCATGTGGCGACGGAAACCCGCCGGCTGGGCTTCCCGCAGCTGCACCTGTGCACCGATCTGGAAGGGTACTACGAACGCAGCGGCTTCGTTTATAACGGGCTCGGGTATCACCCCTGGGGCGAAGCCTCGCGGGTCTATTCGCGGGCGCTGTGATCGCCCTCGCCGGGGGCGCGTAAGACAAACCTGACTTTTCTTTCACCTCATCGCGCATCGCGGGTTACACTGGCCGCTTGTTCGCCACCGACCGGGTTAATTCGCCGCCGCGATGAGAGTGTCACGCCAGCTACAGCAACGCTTTACCGCCTGCATCGCCATTATGGCGGTGCTGTTGCTGTTTGTGGCGCCGGTGGTGTCGAAATCGCTGATGCACCATCAGATGATGGGCGGCATGATGCAAACGGACGCCGCCATGCCGCACGACATGCACGCGATGGCGATGCCCGCCGCCGAGCATGCCGGCCATCACGGCATGGATCCTGCGGAGATGATTTTCTGCGGCTATTGCGAGCTGCTGATCCACGTGCCGCTGCTGCTGTGGGCATTCGTCCCGCTGCTGTGGCTGATGGCGCGCATCGCGCGCCTGCCTTGCGCGCCGCGCATCGTTTCTCCGCCCCTTCGGCGCCTGACTCTGCGGCCGAGCCCGCGCGGGCCGCCCGGCCAACCGTTTTTCCCTATTGCTTGATCATGGGTAACGCCGTCCGTATCGCTGCGGACGGTTTGCCTGCGCGCACAGTTTGAAAAACGAGAAAGGCCATGTCTTCAATAACCAAAACTCCACCTGCCGCATCGCCGCGTGGCGCGATGCTGAACCTGATCAGACGGCTGCATTTTTATATCGGCCTGCTGGTTGCTCCTTTTATTCTGGTCGCCGCACTGACCGGGACGCTGTATGTGCTGACGCCGCAACTTGAAGAGGCGCTGTATCGCGATGCGCTTTTCACCGAGCCACACGGGCAGGCGAGACCGCTGGCCGACCAAATCGCCGCCGCCCGCCGCGCGGCGGGTGACGAGGCACGCATTTACGCCGTGCGCCCGGCACCCGGCGCAATGGACACCACGCGCGTGCAGTTCGCGGGCGCCGATCTGGGTGCTTCCGAGTCGCGCGCGCTGTTTGTCGACCCTTACACCCTGGCGATCAAGGGCGATATGACGGTATACGGCACCTCCGGCGTGCTGCCGTTGCGCACCTGGCTGGATAAGTTGCACAGCAGCCTGCTGCTTGGCGATCTGGGGCGCAACTACAGCGAGCTGGCGGCCTCCTGGCTGTGGGTGGCCGCGCTGGGCGGCGTGGCGCTGTGGCTGGCGACGCGGCCGAAGCGCAGGCTGAAAAGAGCAAAAGGGGGCTTCGCCGCCAGCCGCCATTGGCATATCACGCTGGGCGTGGCGTTGCTGGCCGGGCTGCTGTTTTTCTCGGCTACCGGGCTGACCTGGTCGCAGTGGGCCGGTGGCAACATCGACGCGCTGCGGGCCAACCTGGGCTGGCTGACGCCGCAGGTCAACACTAGCCTGCAGGCCGATGCGCCGCAGATGCCGGCCGATCCGCACGCCGAGCACCGCGGGATGATGCCGGGCATGAAGATGAACCCTGCCGTGCAGGCCAATGCGCTGAACGGCGACTGGGATCGGGCGCTGCACGCTGCGCGCGCCGCCGGGATCGACGCCGCCAAGGTCGAGCTGCGCCAGCCGAAAGGCGAGGGCAAAGCCTGGACGGTAACCGAAGTGGATCGCAGCTGGCCGACGCAGGTGGACGCGGTTGCCATCGCGCCGCAAAGCTTCGCCGTCATCGATCAGGTGCGGTTCGACACCTTCCCACTCATCGCCAAGCTGACCCGCTGGGGCATCGACGCCCACATGGGCATTCTGTTCGGCTTGCCGAATCAGCTGCTGCTGGCGGCGTTCGGCCTCGGGCTGTGCCTGATGATTGCGCTGGGTTACCGCATGTGGTGGAGTCGCCGCCCGGCGGCGGGGGCGCAGCATCCGGTGCATACGCTGGTTGCCGCCTGGCTGGCGCTTTCCCTGCCTGCCCGCGCCGTCACGCTGCTGGTAGCAGCGGCGCTGGGTTATTGCCTGCCGGTGATGGGCGTGAGCCTCGCGGCGTTGCTGCTGGTGGACGTATGGCGCTGGCGCGGCCAGCGGCAAGGCCTTCAGGACGAAACGCCGGAAGCGGCCGCCCGCCGCGCCGAGGTGCGCAAGTTCCGCGCGGCGGTGGCGACGGTGGCGCTGGCGGTCGGCTGCGTGATGGGCCGGGCGATCCTCGGCGGCACCGTCGAACAGTTTCAGCTGCCGATCGGTGACTGGAGCGCACAGATGGTGATCATGCAGAGCCTGATGGTGCTGCTGTATACGCTGGTGTTCACCCTGCTGCTTTCCATTCCGCTGTGGTATTTCTTCCTGGGGGAAAAAGAGGGGCGGTGAGGCAGCGTCCGGCATGCCTGCGGGCATGCCGGATATTTGGGAATGGGGCTTAAGCGCGTATCATCTCACCAAAGGGTAATCTCTACTGAAAGGAAGCGAACGATGACGTTTGAACAACGAAGGGACAAGGCGATAGCGCTGATGGAGGAAAAGAAGATGTGGCGGAGCAACTATGCGCCGCCAATCTTGCGCCTGCTGTGGCGAATGGATGTGAATATGCCACCGCCGCCGTTTGCGCCTTTCTGGCTGAATATGCTGTTCTTCGGCATTTGGTTTGGCCCGCTGTGGGGCGTGCTGATGTGGTTCATGGTATGGAAAAATCAGGGATATACCGGTGAAGAGGCCCTGACATTAAGCCTCGCCGCCGGCCTGTTGTTTGGCTTTTTTATGGCGCTTTTCCACTACAGGCGGAAAAAGGCGAACAGGCTGCCGGACTGGAACTCGCTTTGACACGTTGGTGACGAACAGACACAAAAAAGCCCGCAACCGAAGTTGCGGGCTTTTTCGCTATTATCGCCGGGTCTATCTGGTTCACTGGCGACGTATTTGCTGGGGGAATCTGAATAACTTGATTAATTTATTGTAATCATTGATAAAAATCGAGTTCAAGTTTGTAGGATATACCTAAGCGTATACCAATGCAGAAAAGTGATACCGATTTAGAGGGCGATTTTAGAATCCGGCATCAGCAGTTAGCGCATTTTTTCCCATGCTTGTTTGATGAGCTGCACATCAGGTTTGAAGCGCGACATGTGGCGGATACCAACCACAGGCACATCGAATTGTTTAAACCGTGCCGTAAAGCAGAACGTAGAGTAGTAGCGGTTTCGGCTTATGTACTCGGGCTCATCGCTATCGCCGAATGCTTTTAAAAGCAAGCGAGCTGCTGAGTAAGAGTTCATTCCGTTACTGTAAGCAATAATTAGCTCAGGTTTGCATAGGGGGACGGTAACGTTTTCAAAGAAACCCATCGATTTTTCAATCAGCCGATCCAAACTGCCAATTGCGCACTCTTGAGCACTTTTTTTGAGCGACAGGGCATCTTTAGAACACAAGAGTAGTGCATTGGTATAGACAGTATCTTGCCATCTAAAGCCTAGCTGTTCAGGGACGGATTGCAGGCGGCTTGCCAAATGTTTGATACCCCATTCACCTTCAGTACCTGCCTGAACATTAGAGAAACAAGGTGAATTAAAACCGTTTATCACTGCTTCAGCATTTGTAAAACCGCCATCTGCTGATGAGCCGTTGAACCCGACCATGATTAAACGCTTTCTTGCTGGTTTAGCTGCTAACAATTCGAAGGAACAATCATAAGGACGGCCGGGTAGTTCGCTTAAATCATGCCGTTCTAAACCTTCCAAAATTATTTTCTTGGTCGTTTCCATCTTAACGGTTATCCCATCAAAGAGTCTGTTTGGGCTCTGCCACATGATAGAGCCAATTTGCCATTTTGCTCAGAAAAAAAGATTTATAGAAAAACTGTTCACCCTATACACCTTTTTATTTTATCCTTTCATTTCAATGCATTGATGGGTGTATAGCTACCTTCTCAGTGTACACCCCTGTTCACCCACAGGGTGAACAGTCTGAATCGCAGGCACAAAAAAACCGGCCTGAGCCGGTTTGGGGAGCGCTTTTCGTTATGATATTGGCCGTTCAGCGGCCGATAGGATACCCTGGTGTTGCTGCGTGTATTAAAGTCACTGCCACTATAGGCGGCGTAGCGATTGAGCGTCCAATGGGTTCGGCAGATCAATCATGGCCTATTGATCGGCATGGCCGATCGACTCGTTAATCGTCACACAGCACCGCACTTCGGCAACCAGTCCGCTTCGCACTCGTCACTCAATATCAGGTTGGTCTGTATTCCCTGCTTGGCGCGGCGTTTCAGCAACGTGTGTTCGTACTCTTTCAGCGTCTGCGGCACTGTCTAGTGCAAAATGGCATCTGGATAGATCATGATTTGGCGTGCATCTCCGATGCGTGGTTTAGGTTATCACCTACTCGGAAATACGTTTCGGTGTCATCGAGCAGAAAGCCTGATCGCGTCACTCGCAGCTGGTCGACGCGTTCTGCGTCCGCCCTGATGCCGTGCTGACCTAGAAGAGCCGGGCGGCGGTGGACGCCACCTCGAAAATTTAGGCGATTCTGGTCGTGGTCGGGATGCCGATCGGTCCCAACGACACGGCGATCACCGGGCATGCCGCTGCATCCGGTGTCGTGTTGGTGACGAATGGTGTAAGAGAATTTGAGCGGGTACCGGGCCTAACGCTGGAGGATTGGGAAAGATTGCGGAGTAAAGTAAGGCCGTCATCTGGGCGGCCTTACTCCCTTTCACCTACGTTCGGCTTAATCTTTTTCAGCGTTAGTTAATGGCTCTATACGGATACGTGTACTTTCGTGAGTGGTTTTTGGTGGCCTGATAAATTCACTTTTTCCCAACTGGGTGGCCAAATGCCACATCGAGTCTGAATACACAATGCTGCGGTGACTCCTCTCAATGAGAAAAGCGGCATAATCCGAATGCCCGAAAGTCCTCAGCACTGACCTGATAAATGTGCGCGGCGCCCTGCCATCTTTCAAACATTGTATCAGCAGTGCGTGCTTCTGTCGGTCGCTGGTCAGTTTTACTGAGAGCCGGGTCAGGGTTTGCAGGCTGAGAAGCGGCCCATCAGAGAACAGTGCCTCATCTTTATCCCAGAGCCAGTTCAGGATACTGATACAGAGTTCATCAGATATCTTACCGCCATTCAGAAGTAACCAGGTAATGCGCTGGTTAAATTCTTCATCAGCAAATAAAACAAGCTCGTAGTTCCCATTCAACAAGGCGGGACGGATACAAATCAGATCATAAAGAAGTGGTGTCAATCCGTCACCCTCTTCGTAAAATGCCTGATAAAGTTGTTCAAAGACACTAGCGGTTGGAGCCAACCATTTCTGATCCACCAGTACTGCCGCATTGTTCAGCGGCAAGCTGTCAGGCAACTTAATAAGAGATAACCTGAATGTCTTGGTTACCATGACAAGTGCATCTTTACTGATGTTTTCTGAAGATACTACTTTTATAAGTAACTGCGAGAGCTGAACCTCAGTCAAAGGTAATATTTCATTTGGCAATAAAGCGTAATTAATATTGAGCCATTCACAAAATGTATCAGCGGCAACTGACGCATCTTCATCAAGTAAACAAATTGCATTGTTCCATAAAGGGGTAATGTGATTATGATGCGTCAGAAGTGAATAAAGATTTCTATCATGATTAGTTTCTGTTGTTTCGTTATTTTCTTTGTTTAGGATAACTGTTACGTCTTCCAGCGTAAACTTCATACTGACTATTAGGCACTCTGCATCATCCCAGTCAACCAATGCCGAATTAAGGAGGTCAGGAATGAGTTCTCTTTCTTCGGAGTGAATAAAAATATCACGGATAAACGATGATATGTTTTCATAAACATAGGCTTCAAGGTTCTTAATACGAAGCGATTTTATTGTTTTTAAAGGTTTTTTACGTAAGGGTTCACTGTTGTTTTCTTTCTCATGGATGAGTGAAAAACAGAGGTTTTGCAGGTTGGATGTGGAATAGACCCATAGTTTTTCCTGTGCCACCGAATGCAGAACTTTCTTGACGGAGTTGCTCTGGACCAAAGGGATATTAGTCAGGCGACAGTCTGAATTCCGCAGGTTTTCACAGAAAGTCTGAGCACAGTCCTCAGATATGGCTGCTAGGATATTAACGTGAGAATCAATGAGTCGCTGTAGCTCTTCCCGATCTCTCTTAGAGACGACGTTCCAAGGCAGTGCCGGTAAGGACAGTAACAACGGGAGCAGAGTGTGTTGAGCTTCGATATCATTCAAGCTCCCAATTTGGTGGATAATTGTGGACAAGTTGCCATCCCCGTCGACCAATAACCTGATATATTTCAGCTGCAGAGTGGGTTCCCAGCGAGGGAAAATCTCATTGGCTAGTCTTACCATCCGCTCTTGTGCTCCAGGTTCCACCTGCATTCCCAATATAGTCTTCAAGGAAACCTTATCATTGTACATAAGGTGCCTGAGAATCTGAGGATGCCAAGCATTGTCACGCATCAGCATGCCTAGTCCGCTTAATTTTACCACGGTGTTAGCAATGTTGCTGAGGGGCATATTTGTCGTTTCATCAGGTGATCTTCCTGCTGTCACAGCCCTAATAAAGTTATTGTCTTCCGTGCTCAGGTTACCCGGCATAAATACAGAACGATAGGCCATATAGTCAGTCGAAAGATAGCCATGAGATAGAAGGAAATACAAGAAATCGATTTGTCCAGCGTTATCAGGTAAGACTGCTCCATCGCCATGCCCTGGTGATACACATGCTATGGCCCACTTAATGAAGCCTGAACTGCCCATCTTGTTGATGAAAAAAGCAAGATCATATGAGAAGGTATTCTGAATCTCATATCTGAGAGTTTTGATATTTTCCTCTAAACGAGTGATGCCACCATCTGATTTTTTCAGGATAATAGAACACCTTTCCTCGTATTCGGTTTTCATACTCTCAATTGTTGTTTTTTCGACTATGGCAATATCTATACCATACACCCTTGTGCGGATATGAAAAGCATTGCCGCTTAAAATGGAGAGAAATGTATCTTCATCTTCAATAACGTTTTCGAGATTAAATTGAGGGCCATTATTACGAATGATATACAAAGTAGATTCTGTTTTCTCATTAATATACTGGTAAAGCATTTCTCTTCTTAACTCTTTTTCTGATACTACCTTCTCATTCTGCAAAACGGATAGTTCCGTATGATACTTTTTCATCCTTGTGTTAAGTGTAGTACAGTATTCTTCTCTTAATTTACCAGATGTATACTCGGTAACAATGCTGTAAAGTAATCCTTTTTTCTGATCTATTCCGTGATAATCTTCAGCACAGAGATTTTTGTAGGCGATGAGTGCAATCAGTCGCTTAAGATCCTCTCCGTTATTCACAATATTCCTGTAAAGCCGGAATTCGTTTGCAACATTGTGCATCACTCGCATATCAGGAATAAAAAGAGCCAGTCTGGCAAGGCAATCTCTGAACCCATCCTGTATAAGTTCATCCAATGTAAATTTCCCCAAAAAATGCTCAGAAGCATTCTCACTGTCCATTACCGGGATCACCGGCATGACAAAATCAAAAAACTTTGTCCGTGATTCAGGCGTGCTGAAGAGATTATCCCTGACAGCGTAGATAAATCTTACCGGCTTATCAGCAGGAAGGCAGTTATTGATGAGCTGATTTATCTCACGAAGCTTGATGAAGATAGCACCGTCGTTATGACGGTCAAGATCCTCAAATATAACCACATTGTATTGTGTCTGTTCGAAGAAGTAGACGATTTCATCAATGTACACATTGAGAAGAGAGGGGGCTGTAGGGCGCGTAGAAATCGCCCCTTTCAGAACGTCAACTTTATCAATACTGACACGGCGGTCAAATACCCCTGTACGGTGCAGTTTCTTCAGTGCAAGGAATAAGGCAAAAAAAAGAAATATCCCTGCGCCACCAAACCTGGCGAGTATAGGCAAAGCCAGGAAAAACTGACTCAGCTCTTTCGGCAGAGAAAGCTTCGCACTGATGTAATCAGGGAATAGAAAAAGCAGGCCAGTTGCCGTCAATGCAAGTATGAGTAACAGGCTGGCGGCCATCATGGCAATCTGAGGCGCGCTAACGTCAGAAATGCGCTCCAGACGGGAATATGGCAACACACTTTTTTTCTCTTTGTAGAGCAGCTGTTGCAGGATGCTGTACTCAATTGTTTTTTCTTCAGCTTTAGCCGCTTTTTTATCAGCTTTATCACCGTCAGTTTTGTCATCCCCCACACTGGTATCTCCAGATGACGCCTGCTGCATTTCAAAATCAGCCAGAGACACGGTCATCATCCGGAAGTCATTGCTTTCTGCTTTTTCCCACGTCAGTAATACAGAGCTTTTGCCTGCACCATACGGGCCAGTGACAGCAATGTTTCTGATATCCGGGCGAGAACAAGCAAAATTCAGTGCTTCGATATAGCTTTGCGCTTTTTCATCCTCAATGACTGAGGGGGTCAGAGGTTCATAAGCGATATGTATTTGTTCTTCCTGAGCATCATCAGCACTGAGTATCGGCATCAGCGCTTCCGTTCGGGATAGTCCTTGCATGTTGTTCACCCAACATTGTTTGTTTAATAGGCATTATATCGCCTGAAAACAGAAAAGATAACAAAGCCAAAGGTATACAGAAGGAGGCTTTCTAGGCACATGGAATGATGAGAGCTGGCTTCCGGTTTTCAGTTCTCGCTACCGAGATCAACCAACAAAGCCAATAAAGTAATCGAATGTATTGAATTTATTCGATTGATAGGTTAGCTTTCTTATTAATGTGAAAAATGAAATACGATAGATTACAAGGAGCGAATGATGCACTCACTGAGCAAGCTGGTCCAAGCGCTTATCGCGTTTGGCAACAAAACAGCACAAGCGCAAAGCAAGGAAATGGATGACGGTCGTAAAGAGATCACGTCTATTCGGCTTAAACCCCAGACACGGGCGTATCTCCAGGTTCAGAGCGAAAACTTAGGTATCTCCGTCTCACAGCTGATCAACATCATGGTGGATGGTGTGGTATCGGTTGAAACCACACCGCAGAAAAATGTCATCGACACAATGTACGATCGATTGATGATGTTGTTTGAAAGTCACAACCTCACACCATTGGAGATTAGCCGGTTGCTGAAGCACCGGGGGGTAACTCTCTCTAAGCTCAAGTCCCGCGATGCCTTGCTCGACCTCATTACTCCAGAAATGCTGGCCGAGATTAGCGAATGGTTTGGTGTGAGGCTCACCTGGCTCAATGGACGGGGAGATGAAATTTACGAAAATAACAGCCTTACCTGGTATAAAAACACCGAGCAAATGGCGGTGTCGCTTATTCAGCGTCGGATTGAACACGGCAAACTGGACATTTACGTCATAAAGCGCGCAGGTGTCAGTTTTGCGGCGGCGGAAGAACACGACGATCATAAGCATAACCTACGAATGGGATTCTTGCTGAAATACCGCCACAAAGTGGGTGATGTGGAATTCGAAAAATATGAGCTGTGTGAATTCCAGCGCTGGAATTACAACAGATGCCGTGAGCAACTTAAACTGGTGTTCAAATTTATCAACGAGCTGGCTCAACGCACCACCGGGGTATATATGCATGGCGTTACGGTCGATGATAACCACATGGAGAAAATCTCATTGGGTCGGGTATTTCCTTCCCAGGTAAAAAATGAGTTTTCCAAACAGGGGGAATGGTATCCCGAAGAACACACCGAAGACAATTTGTCGGGATACAGCAACAAGAAGTTCCGCCAGTACATCGATACTTACTGCGGCAATCCATCGAAATCATTTATAAAAAAACGCGACGCAAATAATAATCACATCTGGGAAGTAAAGGTGTGGGGAGACAATCAGGAAACACAAGAGTACTTGTATCTCCGCAAGGCGCTGGAAGACACCTACGAGAAATATCCCCCTCCCGCAAAGAGATAAATTAATCGTTGTCCTCTCTCCGGTTGGGGAGGGGATAACAAAGCTCTTGTCGCCGTATCTCCCCTTGTTTTCGAACACACCAATAGAGTCCTCATTCTCACAGTTATGTATCATTCTCCTTATACTGATCTTCTCCGCAAACAACGTGTGCGGCCGTCGTTCGGAATCGGACTGAGCACAAACATGATAACACAGGGATTTTGCACAATGCAGAGCGTCTAATTACAGTGGGGTTGTGTCGAAAATAAAATACAAACTGGCCGTTGATGCGCTGACTGAAAAAGCTAAAGGCAGTGGGAATAGCCGCCTGGGCAAGGCGGCTGTGATATTCAGGGAATGATTAACTATCAGAAATGACCATTGCAATCTGCTGACAAGCCTTTATTTAGGCAAAAATCAACCATACTCCCCCAAGAAGGCCCACCGCCATTAGGATACATTACACTTGATGGCGTTCCGGGGGCCCAACATGTCCCGTTTGCATCGATATAAGTCCCGTTATCAACACCGCGTTGATCGACTACATTTGTGGATTCACGGTGACCATCAGTTACAAATCCGCCGCTTACTGATGCTAACATGTTACCTGTTAACTCTTTCATTAATAATTTCCTTATAAAAAATATTTTATTACTTACATCCATGCTTCAATACTGACGTGTATTCATCGTAAAATGAAACACGTCTTAACACATCACCTTTGAGTAAGGTAATTTTGTTTTTCTTGTATGGCAGAAAAAGAGGGTCCATTTCGCGATAAGATAGCTTGATTAGGCCGCAAGCAGCATATAGCTTGGCTTCTGGAGTGGCTTTTTCATCTTTTGCCAACCTAATAAAAATGTCTTTTGAATTATTCTTATTCAGAATGGCGTTATATGCCATTTCACCGTCACTTATTTTACCAGCAAAGCCATTCATTCCAAGCGAAAAAAAAGATGTCTTTTTCAGTATTTCATACTCTGTGTTTTCAGCTGCCTTCAGAAAAGAAGAGTGTAATATCAAGAATGGAATAAGAAGTTTTAAAATTCGCATAGTAAGTTCCATTACCCTCGAGTTCCCTTTATTCATTACCTTAGCACTATAAACAAATCGGGTTCAAGAGGCAATGTTGAAAATATCATGCAGAGATAGGGTAATGCCTTCGTTGAACAGAGGGAGCAGCGTATGAACCCCTCTAAGGCTATTTTTCTGCATAACATCGTCCTGTGAGAGGTACACTGGCACTGCAAATGTGGCATTCAGTTAAAGTGAGCTGCAGGAGACGCTGGCTGCACATAGCTTGAATGCCGAGCACTCCACGATAGAGTTTTATCCCGTATATTGCTCAATAATCTAGTGACACCAGCTCACCGCAATGCTGGTGTTTAACGAATTGTTGACGGCATAATAGGGCAGGACTAAATTCCCCCTCTCTTTATAAGGAAGTAACAAGGTGTTTCGCCAGGAAGCGATCGATAATCAGAAAATGAAATGGCGTGGCCGGGCGCTCCTACTTCCTGGCATTCCCTTTTGGCTCACGGCAGGGCTCTGCTTGTTTTTTCTCATTGCTTTTCTCACCTTCGTGATCGCCGGTACCTATACCCGGCGGATCAATGTGACCGGCGAGATCAGCACCTATCCCCGCGCGGCCAACGTTTACTCCACGGTTCAAGGGGTAGTGGTCAAACAATTTGTCACCGAAGGGCAGGTGATCACCGTCGGAGCGCCCATTTACCAGATTGACGTCAGCAAAAGCACACGTAGCGGTGTAGTCAGCGATAACCAGCAACGGGATATCGATGGCCAGTTGGCACGCATTGCGCAAATCATCAGCCGACTGGAAAGCAGTAAGCAGGCCACGCTCACTATGCTGGAAAAACAGAAGGCGCAATATACCGCCGCGTTCTCACGCTCAACCGACATCCTTCGGCGTGCTCAGGAAGGGATACGCATCATGAAGGAGAACATGGAGAACTACCGACACTATCAGACCAAGGGACTGATCAACAAGGATCAGCTCACCAACCAGGTGGCGCTGTATTACCAGCAGCAGAACAACTTGCTGGGCCTATCCGGCCAGAACGAACAGAATGCACTGCAGATCACCGCGCTGGAAAGCCAGATCCATACCCAGGCCGCCAACTTCGACAACCAGATCTACCAGATGGAGCTGCAGCGCTACGAGCTGCAGAAGGAGCGGCTCAACATCGATGCCGGTGGAGCGATCATCGTTCGTGCGCTGGCCGATGGCCGCATCGATTCTCTGAGCGTCACGGTTGGCCAGATGGTCAACGTGGGTGACAGTCTGCTGCAAGTGATCCCCCACGACATCGATCACTACGCCCTGGTGCTATGGGTACCTAACGATGCCATCCCCTACATTGCTGCCGGTGACAAGGTCAACGTACGTTATGACGCCTTCCCGGCGGAAAAATTCGGCCAGTTTGCCGGTGCGGTGTCCGTCATCTCCAAAGCCCCGGCCTCACCGCAGGAAATGCTGACCTATCAGGGGGCGCCCAAAGCGGCGCTGACCGCCGCCGTGCCGTACTACAAGGTGATTGTCATTCCGGAAAAACAGGCCATTGCCTATGACGGTAAACGTCTGAGCCTGGAAAACGGCATGAAAGCGCAAAGCACCCTGTTTCTGGAAAAAAGGAGGATTTATCAATGGATGCTGTCGCCGTTCTACGACATGAAACACAGCGCGACGGGGCCGGTCAATGAGTAAGCCTGCATTCAAACAGCTGGTCAGCCAACTGGATCTGCGGCTACGTCACCGGGTTCCCATGGTGCACCAGACCGAGTCGTCGGAATGCGGGCTGGCCTGTCTGGCGATGATATGCGGTTACTACGGAAAAAACATCGACCTGATCGCGCTGCGCCGGCAGTTCAACCTGTCAACCCGCGGTGCAACACTGGTTGGACTGACCGGTATCGCCGAGCAACTAGGGTTGAGCACCCGTCCCCTGTCTCTGGATCTGGACGAACTCAACGCGCTGAAACTGCCCTGCATTCTACACTGGGAATTCAACCATTTCGTGGTGCTTGTCAGCGTCAACGGTCACCGCGCGGTGCTGCATGATCCGGCGCGCGGACGCCGGGTCATAAGCCTGACGGAACTGTCGCACAGTTTCACCGGCGTAGCGCTTGAGGCCTGGCCTGGCAGCGAATTCACCGCCGACAGCATTCGCCACCGCATTCACCTGCGCACGCTGATTGGCAGCGTACACGGGCTCAAGGGGGCGCTCGGCAAAATCTTTTGCCTGTCTCTGGTGTTCGAAACCATCAACCTGGTGATGCCCATCGGCACGCAGTTGGTGATGGATCACGCTATTCCTGCCGGGGATCGCGGGTTACTGACGCTCATCTGCGTTGGGCTGATGCTGTTCATCCTGCTGCGGGCCGCCATTGGCATGGTGCGTGCCTGGTCCGGACTGGTCATGTCGACGCTCATCAACGTGCAGTGGCAATCCGGTCTGTTTACCCACCTGTTGCGCCTGCCGCTCGGTTACTTTGAACGGCGTAAGCTGGGTGACATTCAGTCACGCTTCAGTTCACTGGATACGCTGCGCAGCACTTTCACCACCAGTATTATCGGCGCCATCATGGACGGCATCATGGTGATTGGCGTGCTGGTGATGATGGTGCTGTATGGTGGCTGGTTGACCTGGGTGGTGATCGCGTTCACCGCGCTTTATGTGCTGATACGCCTGCTGACCTACGGGTATTATCGCCAGCTGTCCGAAGAGGCGCTGGTGAGAAATGCCCGCGCCGGTTCCTATTTTATGGAGACGCTGTACGGTATCGCCACCGTCAAGATGCAGGGCATGGCGGAACGCCGCATCGCCCACTGGCTAAATCTTGAAATCGACAGCATCAATACCGGTATCCGGATCACCCGAATGGACATGCTGTTTGGCGGAATCAACACCTTCGTGGCGGCCTGTGACCAGGTTGTTATTCTGTGGTTGGGAACCAGTCTGGTTATTGATAATCAAATGACTATCGGCATGTTCGTCGCGTTCGGTGCTTTTCGGGGCCAGTTCTCCGATCGTATCGGGTCTCTGACGGCGTTTCTACTGCAGCTTCGCATGATGAGCCTACATAACGAACGCATTGCCGATATTGCCCTGCATCCACGGGAAGATCGCAAGCCCGACCTCCCATATATCTCGGGAATGCAACCGATGAGGTTGTCCACCCACGCTCTGAGCTACCGATACGACAGCCAGTCACCGGCGGTCTTTGATGCCTTGGACATCAACGTTGCACCGGGAGAAAGCGTAGCCATCGTGGGCCCATCCGGGGCAGGCAAGACCACGCTGATGAAGGTGTTGTGCGGGCTGTTTCCTCCGGATTCAGGGAAGGTCGAGGTGAACGGCGTCGATATCCGGCAGCTCGGCATCAACAACTACCACAAGATGATCGCCTGCGTGATGCAGGACGACAAACTGTTCTCCGGCTCAATCCGGGAAAATATTTGCGGGTTCGTGGACGAGGTAGATGACGCATGGATGGAAACCTGCGCCCGAGCCAGCTATCTGCATGAAGTGATCATGAGAATGCCTATGGGGTATGAAACCCTGATCGGCGAACTGGGGGAAGGATTATCCGGCGGGCAGAAGCAACGCCTGTTTATTGCCCGGGCTATTTACAAGAAACCGGCGATTTTGTTCCTGGACGAGGCGACCAGTGCGCTGGATAAGGACAGTGAAGCGAAGGTGAATCAGGCGATTAAGGCACTCAGCATTACACGGGTGATTATTGCCCACCGCGAAACCACCATTGCCTCAGCCGATCGCGTCATCGTTCTGACCCACAAGGCGGACCAATGAACAAATCACGCTTTGCATTTACGCTGGCCTGTTTTGCGATGGTTCTTCTCATGGTGGGCCTGACCTTTTACCCCTGGTTTCTGAGCGATAACGCCGCGTTTGTGCAAACCGGTCTGATACTACCCGTGCTGTATCTCCTCGAGTTCGGGCTCATCGTCCCGTTATATGTGGCCTTTTTTAGCAAAGAGCACGGTATGGGCGTGGGAAAAATTAACGGGCGGTTAATGATTGCGTTCACGGTATTCATTCTGCTGCTCCAATACCTAGGCGCCTATATTTTGGGGATTAGGAAAGCAGAAAGCTGGATGACCGAACAAGAAGCGGTAAGGGGCTGCGTATTTTGGGTGAACACGCTCCTGTTGGTCTTTCTCGTTCCCATTTACGAAGAAATGGTATTCAGAGGGTGTCTTTTCAGTGGGTTGTTGCAGATATTCAAAGGCAATATCTATTGGTCTGCACTCACGACGTCAGCTGTCTTTGCCATCCTGCATACCCAGTACTCAGATATCCGCACGTTCATGATCCTGGCACTGGTATCGCTGCTTTTGATTGCTGCACGCATTGTATCGAGAGGAGTGGCCATGCCGGTACTGCTGCATATGCTGATGAATGGCTTCATCATGGCGACCAGCTATTACTTTTCATAGCGTTAGCATCGAAAACAAGGCCTCCACCCATTACTCTTTCCTGAGTCTCAGCACATTTTTTTTCCACCATGCGCTGGTCACAAAGGCATAGACTAATGCGATAACGGCAGAATAGCATAGGGTTTTTATGACTAAAATTGATTTAAATTCAGCCCCTTGAACAACATCCACTACGGTAAAACAAAATAGGAAAAGAAAAAAAACACGGATAAATTTCTTCATGGCGAAATGAGCTTCTCCTTTAGAGTGGCCGGGAGGTATTCCCGGCCAGCACTTAATTACCAGTGGCATTGTCCATTAACACTGTTTTTGTTGCTGTCCCCGCCAAAGGCACCACGGTCGTTACCGCCGTTGTTACTGTGAGTGGCATTCCATGCAGCATCAAAACTGGCCGCGCCAATAACACCACCGAGAGCGGTTCCTGCAATCGCACCTAATGGTGCACCTGGCCCAGTGAGCATCCCTCCGATAACACCTCCGGCAGCTGCCGCTGCCGCTGCCGCGGCATCACGCCCAGAATCATGGCCGCGAGAGCCGCCACCATTATCAGTACGATCGCCGCCGTTGTTACCGCGACCGCCAGAGACAAAACCCAGCATAGAAGGATCAATAACTTTCATAAACAACTCCTTTTGATGATGAAACCACAGTGTGTAAAGTTATGTAAAGCGACTAATTATTACCCCACACAACGTGAGGTTTCAAGGAGAAATTGTTAGAAAAGTTTAAGTTTTTCATTACTAGATCATCATTCGCAGGGCTGACTGCACTCCGACGACGCCCGGTTAAAAACGACAGAGTAGCAATACTGACGTTATCCAGTACACCCTTTATGCATAGGATATTTGTTCCGAGTATTGTCTTTTTAGGCTCTGCGCATGAAAAGAGAGAAGGTGTATGTAAGTTCTGGATTATATGTACTATTAGTATTCATTGCTCTAGCAGTATGATGAACTCAAATCGCCCACGATCGGAACGCACCATGACCCCACTCTTCCAGTGTTATGGGGCATTTCGGTTGCTAGCAATCCGAAAAGAATTAACTAATTGTAATTATTAATTAAAATCCAATTTGGGTTTGTTTGGTATACCTAAGCGTATACCAATGCAGAAAGTAAGACCGATTAAGAGGGCGATTCTAGAATCTGGCAGCACCTGTTAGCGTCTTTTATCCCATGCTTTTTTGATGAGCTGCACATCAGGTTTGAAGCGCGACATGTGGCGGATACCAACCACAGGCACATCGAATTGCTTAAACCGTGCTGTAAAGCAGAACGTAGAGTAGTAGCGGTTTCGGCTTATGTACTCGGGCTCATCGCTATCGCCGAATGCTTTTAAAAGCAAGCGAGCTGCTGAGTAAGAGTTCATTCCGTTACTGTAAGCAATAATTAGCTCAGGTTTGCATAGGGGGACGGTAACGTTTTCAAAGAAACCCATCGATTTTTCAATCAGTCGATCCAAACTGCCAATCGCGCTCTCTTGAGCCCTTTTTTTGAGCGACAGGGCATCTTTAGAACACAAGAGTAGTGCATTGGTATAGACAGTATCTTGCCATCTAAAGCCTAGCTGTTCAGGGACGGATTGCAGGCGGCTTGCCAAATGTTTGATGCCCCATTCACCTTCGGCACCAGCCTGAACATTAGAGAAACAAGGTGAATTAAAACCGTTTATCACTGCTTCAGCATTTGTAAAACCACCATCTGCTGATGAACCGTTGAACCCGACCATGATTAAGCGCTTTCTTGCTGGTTTAGCTGCTAACAATTCGAAGGAACAATCATAAGGACGGCCGGGTAGTTCGCTTAAATCATGCCGTCCTAAACCTTCCAAAATTATTTTCTTGATCGTTTCCATCTTAACGGTTATCCCATCAAAGAGTCTGTTTTGGCTCTGCCCCATGATAGAGCCAATCTGCCATTTTTTTCAGAAAAAAAGATTTATAGAAAAACTGTTCACCCTATACACCTTTTTAAATTTATTATTTTATTTCAATGCATTGATGAGTGTATGGCTACCTTCTCGGTGTACACCCCTGTTCACCTACAGGGTGAACAGTCTGAATCGCAGGCACAAAAAAACCGGCCTGAGCCGGTTTTGGGAGCGCTTGTCGTTATGATATTGGCCGTTCAGCGGCCGATAGGATGCCCTGGTGTTGCTGTGTGTATAAGGTCATTGCCACTATAGGCGGCGCAGCGATTGAGCGTCCAATGGGTTCAGCAGATCAATAAAGGCCTATTGATCGGCCCGGCCGATCGACTCGTTAATCGTCACACAGCCCCGCACTTAGGCAGCCAGTCCGCTTCGCACTCTTCGCTCAATATCAGGTTGGTTTGTATTCCCTGCTTGGTGCGGCGTTTCAGCAGCGTATGCTCATACTCTTTCAGCGTCTGCGGCACCGCCTGGCCGAACGCCGTCAGGTTCATCACGTGCTGATACCCCCGTGCGGCCATAAACGACAGGTAGGCGTGGTACAGATAGCGGCGCGGGTTCGGTGGGGTGATGTTGGCATTGCCGATCATCATCCCTTCCGGGGTGCCGAGCACCGTCAGGTAACCACAAAAATCGACCAGCGGATCGGCATGCCGTTTGATTTCCAGGGCTTCCGCCGAACTTTGCTGCGCCTGGAGCAGTGCACGCGCATCATTCGGGTTGGCGAAGCGCTGCATCAGGTGACGCACAATCACGGCCAACTCTTCGGTGATCTTCGCCAGCAGCAACGGATCGCGCTCTTCGGGGGCGATAGCCTCCGGGAACGGCAGAATAACGCGGCGGCGCGAGATGCCACCGCTGCGGTCGCTGAACTGCATCGGGTTGTTGTTCACCGCCAGTATCACCGCCGGGATGTAGGCGGCGTAGGCGTCGCGGTATTTCGGATCGATGGCGACCGCATCGCCGCCGGTGATGGCCTTGATGCCCGCCCCGTCTCCGCTCCACTTCTCCTGGTCGGGCAGGATAATCAGCGAGAAGCCGACCACGCTGGCACGTTCGCGCGCCGACTCCAGGTTGTCGATGGTGGCCGAGGTGGTATTATCGGCCCCGGCCAGCAGTCGGGCGATGGCCGCCATCACGCTCTTTCCGCTGCCACCGGGGCCAGTCACTTCGAGGAACAGCTGCCAGTCATAGCGGTTGGCCAGTACCATAAAGAGCGCCGCGAGAATACGCTCTTGCTTGTCGTGATTGCCCCCGGCAGCCCGCGTCAGCCACTGCCAGAAGTGCGGCGCATGGTCGGCCAGGTTCTCCCCGGCACGCGGCGGCGTGTAGTCCACGCTGTTGACGGTGCGCAGCCAGTGTTCCTGGCGGTGGGCGCTGAACTGCCCGCTGACGGTATCGAATACCCCGTTACGAAAGCCTATCAACCGGCGGGCCGGGTCGCCCATCTGCGGCACCATCAGTTTGAGGGTGTCCAGAATGCTGTTGATACCGGCGGCGGAGAACGGCGCACGCACCTTCTGGAACAGCGCGGCAATCTCCCGGCTCAGTTGCCGGTGTGGCAGCATCTGCCAGGCGCCGCGTGTATAACGGCACAGCTCTTCCCCCACCGGCGGCACCGCCAGGGTATTGCCGTAATGCTCGGCCAGCAGCTCGGCCTTCTCGCTGGCGCTCATGGCTTTCAAATCGGCATAACTCAGCGTGTCGAACGGGCTGGGCTGCGGCGGCTGACTGAACGCCTGGAGCTGGGCGCGCGTGGACTCGGCGCCCTGCTGACAGTAGACATCGTTCCAGTCGCCGATGTTTGTCGGCAACGCCGGAGTGCCGCCGCTGCGTGTGGCCGCCTCGGCGGCGCGGGTCTGTCCGGTGCCGTTTCGGTCATTATCGGCCGCCAGCAGCAGCCGCGCGTCCGGGTAGTGGCTGCGTAGCTGCTCCGCCACCGCCGCCAGGTTATTGGCGCTGAGCGCCACGCACACCGTCTCACCGGTCAGGCGATGCACGGTGAGACCGGTGGCGTAGCCTTCGGTGAGCCAGATAACCGCGTTGTCCGGCCCACTCAAGATGTGGCAGGCGGCTTTCACCTGCCCACCTGCCAGCATGCGTTTGTCTCCGCTGGCGTTAATCAACTGCACGTTGACCACCTCGCCTCCGGCATTGTGCAGCGGCAGCAACAGGTCGTCGGGCTGGAAGGTGATACCGCCGACGCGCAGCGGCTGACCGTGCAGGGTCAGGGTTTCTGCCTCCGGCCAGCCTTTGGCGCTCAGATAGGCGTTGCCGGTCTGGGACTGCGCGGCAGCCACCAGAGCCTGTGCCTGTCGCGCGGCCTTGCGCTGAGACTCGACCTTATCTTTCGTTGAATGACCAGTCTCAGCGGCCGGTGGCAAAGCGTTGGTGTTTTCTCCCATCACGGCGGCCACCTGTTCGGCGGCGGCCCGGGCAGACAGTGACAGGGCCTTTTCCACCAGGTTGAGGCCGTCACCGGCCCCACACTGATTGCAGAACCAGGTGCCACGGCCGTCCTGGTTGTCGAAACGGAAGCGGTCTTTACCGCCGCAGGTCGGGCACGGCTGCGGCTTGCCGTTCGGCTGCAAGGCGATGCCGAGGGCCGGGAGTATCACCGGCCAGTGGCCGGTGGCGGTGCGTACGGTCTGGGAAACGAACTGGGCGCTCATCCTTTCTCTCCTCAGTGTACGGTCGCGTTCTGTGCCGCCGACAGGCGCTCGCAGCACAGTTCGTCCATCATCTTTTGCCCCAGCGCGGTCAGGCGCGGTGCGGCCACCAGAACGTCCGGCTGCACCATGTCACTCAACATCGTGCATGCCATGTCCATACCGTCTTCTGCGCCGTACTGATGCACAAAATGCCCCTCCAGGCGCAGGGCAATCGTCATCTGCAGCTCGTCCAGCGTGTACCCGAGGCTCACCCGGTAAAAGGCGCAGGTGTCCAGATAGGCCTGCGCCACGGCGCGGCGGAAAACGGCGGTACGGACTTCAATCGGTAAACAGGATGCAGTGTTCATGCGGCGGTGGCCTCCATGCGGGCAAGGATTTGGGTTTCACAGGTGTTGACGACGTGGCCGAGCTGGTCAGTCAGCAGGGCAATAACCGAGGCAAACGACGCCTGTTGCTCAGCGTCGGGGCGCTGCCCGCCGAGGTCAAGCGTATCCAGCAGGTCGAGGAACAACACGCCGGTGGCGTGCGCATGCTGAAGACGCAGAAAATCGGCGTGCGGGATAGGGTAATGGGTGTCGCGGTAGTAGCGGTCGGCAAGGGTATTCATGCTGCCGCCTTAACCGGCAGACGACCGGCAAAGGACAACACGTAATCACGGACCAGTACGCGGCGAGCGTTGTGCTCAGAATCCGCCACGGTGCGCACGATACGCGGTGACGCCGTCAGCGCAGAGCGGCGCACGGCCGCAAACAAAAAGCAGAATGTCGGGTGAGTCGGGGCGAGGGTCGTAGCCATGGTGGCAGCCTCCAATAAGTTTTGGTTATTGCTACCACCGAAGTTCCTACACTTATGGGTGGTAGCCCAGACGGGGGTAGGAATACCGGCCTTATTGGAAACCGGCCAGCCCGAAGGCTGCCCCGCCTGAGCCACCATTGATTGACTGCTGCGATAGCATAACATCCACCGCGCAAAAAATGAGTGCACTAAGGCCACGACATAAAAAAACACGCCTGGCGCGTGTTGTGTCGCCAATAAGTAACACGGGTTCCTACGCCCGGCTGCCGATTTTGCGGCAGCGAGAGGACTATAGCGCAGGGCCGGACAGGGGGGCAAGCCGTAAGACGCCCCCGGACGTTCAATCGATCGCATTGTGATCAACAGTCGGTAAGCGGGTCGTTGCGGGTATCGGCAGCCGCGCAGGTCAGCGGCACCGGCCCGGCACGGAACAGGCGCGGTTCAGCCTGGCGACTCACCAGACGAATAACGCCGTGTTTTTCGCTGCGGTGCTCCGGCAAGAGGACGCCAGGCTCTTTACGCTGCAACAGGATGGCTTCCGCCACAAACAGCGCGTCGCGCTCATCGAGGGTGAAATGCTGGCGACCAAAGGTTAGCTGCATCATGCGGCGGCCCCCTGGTGACGGTTGGCAATACGTTCATCCATCCACTGCTCGACCTCGGAGGCCAGCCAGGCGACGTTTTTACCGCCGAGGGAGACCTGGGCCGGGAACTGCTTACGGCTCATCATCTCGTACACGGTGGAGCGGGACAGGCCGGTGGTGTAGAGCACTTCCGGCAAGCGAATAAAGCGCTCGCGCGGGGTGTAGCCATTTTGAAACACCGGCGACGGGGTGGATGGAAAGGGGGTGGAAACGGTCAACATAAAACGCTACCTCTTTGTGTCCGGCCAACGCTGGCCGGGACTGTGTGAACTTCAGTAGCGCCCTATTATGTGAATATTTACCGGGGTGGCAACAAGGTGTTGTTGTGTGGTAGGACAGCTTTTATGCTTTTTTTTCAATCAAGTGGACAACGTTGGCCGATATTGGCCTTTATTGGCATTTATTGACCGTTGTTGGCAAACCGGCCGAAAAGCCTGAGCGATGAATGGACGGTTGATTAATAGGGAGAAACCGCCAAACAGCGCTAGCCAGGGAAAAGGTCGTTTTGGGCCGGGTGAACAGTAGTGAACACCGGGTGAAGAGTTTACAGGAAACTGTTCACCCTCTTATCTGCTGATTTATCTATATTTTTTATTTAGATGAACAGTAGTGAATAGTTTTAGGTAAAACTAAAAATGGCTTGATGGTTTTCTCATCAGTGCTCAAGGCTGTTGTCCTGGGGACAGTCCAACCGGGATGAATGGCGATGTTGTACGGCGGTCAGCAGAATAGCTTCACATTGACTGACACCGGAGACACGACCATGAGCACCACCGCCTTACCGAAATCCATCACCGATAAACTGCAAGCCCTGCGTGACGCTCGTGCCGCCCATGACAAAAACTATCAGGCATTGAACGACGTCGTGACAGGCATTGCCCGCTGCCACCAACAGAAGAAAGAGACCGAAGTGGAGAGCCATGAGGCAGAAAGCCAGTGGCGCACGCTATTTCGCAAACTGCGCGGGGAAATGACCCCGGAATTGCAAGCGCAGCACCACAGCCGGATTTCCAAGCGGGAGCTGGCGAAGGAGTTCGACGGCCTGATTGAAGAGATGGAACTGGATAAAATAGGGTTTCACCTCAGTTGTGGTGAATCAGCGCCAAAGGTAGTGACCGCGCACAAAGACGCCCTCACGACCTTTGCTGCTCATGCGATGCATCAGGCAGTAGATGCGATGAGCACGGCGCTTATCAGCCCTGACGTTATCAAAGCTTGCTCACTGGCTGTACGGGCTTACGGCGTCTATGCGGACAATCCGATGAAAATGATTGAACAGCAGATACTGGGAAAGCTACAAGGCCGCATTTATGTTGCCATTGCACAGCAAAATATCAACCATCCGGTGCTTAATGAGATTGGCCTGACGATACTGCAAGAAACCGGCGTATTGCCGAAGCTGGAAAGCAGTCCTGCCAAGCGTATGCAGGTTATCTCAGAACTGAAGGAAAAACGTCAACGCTTGCAGCAAAAAGGGGCCAAATCATGATGCGCTGCCCGCTGTGCACCCATGCGTCCTATACTCGCACCAGTCGCTATATCACGGAGCGGACGAAAGAGGCGTATTACCAATGTCAGAGCCTGACCTGTTCTTGCACATTCAAGACGGTGGAAAGCGTCGATAAAATCCTGTGTCAGCCGATACAGGCACAACCGGCCGATGAGAATGCCTTGCCACCGCCGGAGGAACGGACATTGAACCGCTATCGCCGTTACAACAGCACTCCTACCCTGCACTAATCACACTCCGCCCCGCCGCTCTCGACAGCATCGCGGGGCATTCCCCTTTCGCCTCGCCCAAAACAGCTTTTTTCCTGGCTAGCCAGCCTCAAATTGCGCGTGCATGCATAGGGTGCATGATTTTGCATGCAAGAAAATGCACTTTTCATCCCCTGCCGCACCAGTACTGGCGCGGCCTGCGGCCGTTCATGCAACTGCATGAAAAGCGATACATGAAGTGCGCAGGCGAGGCGGGGGTAGTATTGCGCGCGCAGAGGTTGGAGCGACTTTTCGTTTAATGCGTCAGCGTGCCTCTAAGGCATTTAAGTATGGTTATTTAAGCTAGGGTGAGTAATGGCTTTATCGAGCCTTGACAGGCCTCTAAGTGAGCTTTTTCTGATTTGTTAATGGGAGATGCCAGAGACGCTCTGACCTGCCCTCATTGATTAACGCACCATGGTGTTAGAAATGCCCACTTCAGTCACTAAAGCGGACATTAAGAGTGGCACATTAACTATTCGCTAAAGTAAGCTCGGATTTATTGAAAGCAATTTTAGCCATAATCGGAATGAAACTTTTTATAACAAGCAGCTGAAGATGGTATAGTTCTCTTGTCTGCATCGGAATGGAAAAGAATAAATGGGTAGCTATGCATATGATTATCTTAACAATTCACTGCTTTTAGACAACGTTTTGGTAGCGCGGTTGTATCAAGGAATTTCTGATTTAACCTTAGAGAAGGAGCTTGTCAGATATCGCGAATATTGTCTAAAAGTACTTCCAGAAGTACGGAAAAATGTTAAAACCAGCAATGGTGCGCTTAGCTGCATGGCGACTGATACTATGTCACATATTTCGCAGCTTAAACAAGCGGCATTGTATTTAGAGGAAGCAATAGTTTCGGATCCTATTTTTAAACTAACTGATTTCAGAACTGCTTCGACTGAAGCCATGACTTCATTCATGGGTATGGCGTTAACCTCAAGAATTGATCGCCGAGAATTGGCTAAAGCCGCTATCAGACTTATTGAGTTGCGTCCACTGGTCGCGGGTGGTTACGTTAAGTTGTATCCCGTAAGCTTTGAATTAGAACGTGATAAAGAGATTCACCTACTCTATTCTGAAAAAGGATTCGAAGATAGCTTGCCGCCGAATATATTGGAACAATATAAATTAAGTGCTGACGTGCGTAGTGTTCAAAACGATAATGGGCGTATGCTAGTGATGAGGGATCTGTATCTATGTCGGAATATTAGCATTCACTTTAAAGGTATGGAAGGCGGATATGCGATGGGGTATATGCTTAACCCTACTGAGTTTAAGTCGACAAATAAAAAAGATGTTTACAGATTTATACAAAGAAAAACATCGGAGCCACCACTTAAAAAAGACTTCATTGCCTGGGTAAATCAATCCGTAAATCAAACGGCCAGAAATCATTACATTGAACTGAATAAAAGAATCGCTTTATGTAATTACTTGGGTTGCATGTTTGGTACTGAGCATCCGTTTGAAAGCAATTTACTAAACATAGACTTTAACTCACCTAATATCAAAGAAAATACTTTGAACTGTACTCTTAAGATGGACGTTCCATTTTTGGAAAAAGTTTCGGCGACTGATTTAATGGCCATACGGAATCATGATGGCGAAGCATTCCAATCGTTCCGTTCTGAGCTAGAGAAAGGTCTACGTGAGGCCAGACATGAATCAGATCCTAGCCGTGTTCGTTCTATTATTGAAGACACGCAACATGAATTATTTGAAGTTCAAATGAGCCAGATTGCGCCACAAGTTAAGCACATTAAAAGAACACACTTAACTGAAGCAGTCATCGCGACCGCAGGTTTAGGGCTTAGTGTATTGACTGGAGGTACTAGTTTACTCGCTACAGCGATCGCTGTGGCACATGGCTATAAGTCACATAGTGACTACAAATCAAAAGTCACTGCTAATCCATGTCATTTTTTGTGGAACGTAAAACAAAAGGCAAAGTAAAATTAGCGATGTCCTCATTGCGAAAACTGAATAACTAATTGACATATCTAAGTTTTAGCAAATCAAGTTGGAACGGATATCTTTATCATCCGCTTTTGCCATGAAGCAGCCAGAATCTGAGGCTTGGACTGCTATGAGCGAATTGCGGAAGTTACTTTAGATGCCTATTCCTCCAGATGCGACATGACTTGTTTCACGTGTAGCAACTGATTGTAGCGGCCTTCCTTGTCATTGAGCACCGTTATAGCTCAAATGAAACAGTCAGTCATATATATCGGTATTTTTTTTCAGAAGCAAAAGAGCTTCATCCATATGCTTCTTATGAAAGTTAGCCTTCCGCATAAACTCAATGAAGGAATCGGCTTCAAATCGGTTGAAACCATTATCCAACCCATCAAGCAGCCTTGAAAGCTGGGACTGGTTCAGTCGTGCGAGGAAAGCCCGTGCCCTTATTTCAGGAATAGGACGTGTAATATGGCAGGTAGAACACAGCGCCCGAAATGCACTAAGTGGATACTCCCATGGCTCATAACCCAGACTCATCGTCGTGTAATAGCAGTGATGAGCTTCGAGACATACACGCGCTCCACAATCCTCGCACCGGTGTCCAGCCTTATCCTTAACTAGGACTGCTTTCCTTAACCATCTCGGATCCCGAAGTTTGGATGTGTAGGTACCACTTAGCCTGCTGTAATCATAATTGTCAGTAGGGTAAAAGCCCAGGCTCCAGCTATACCCCTGTTCATACCAGAAGCCAAAGGACTCAACTAGATCCTCAAATTCGGTTGTGTCACAACCGTTGTTTAATAAACTAAATAACCCGCTGCCGTCAATCACTAGGACCAGTAGTGCATCGTTATGGAGTTTTTCTCCACGGTCGTTCCATTCCTTCTGAGTAAAAAAAGTAGCATCATCAAGCATGCTCTCTTTGATAGCCCATTCCGTAAGGGCATGTTTCATTCTCGCTAAATTTTTAAGCATGTGGGCCTCATAATATATTCAGTTTTGTGAAATTATTATATAACCTTCAGTAGTGAGAAATGGAACCTCTCCGGCATGACAGAATAGATTGAGTTTATCTATATTATTTGCACTGGTATATGTTTCATCTAAAGTAGTAATACATTCTTTGATCGAAAGCTCGGGTATGTCACGACAGATGTCAGCAATAATATTTGTAATGTTATAAACGCATTTATAAATGTCAAATCCTGGATAGTATTTTTTACCTTTATTAATGAGATGTCGCTCTTCAGAAAAAAACGAATCCCTCTCTGAAATATGCTCAAAGTTATCGATGAACTCTGATATTGCTTTGATCTCCTTTTCTCCAATAGGTCTTTTTTTTGCGTTAACAATTGCTTTAGCAACTACGAATAACGGGATAATAATCATCTCAGAATGGCTAAATGAAAATTCATTCCTAGCATTAAAAACTCTGAATTCATCAACGTCGCCGACGTGATGATGATAGTTTCTGATTATTCGCAGTAATTTAAACTCTGGGTGCTGTGAAATAGTTTTTCCAAACTGCTCACGGACTCTGTCCTGTAAGGAGTGTAAATTATTTAGAAAGCTGAATAATGTATTAATATCACGCTCACCAGTTTTCCTGAAATCTGTGAGCTCACAGCTGCTGTGGAAAAATCGGTCAACAAAAGTGTTCTGCTCCATCATCGTATACCCTAATTGAACCCTATGAACCATTTTAACCCATTACAAAAAAAAGTGTTGTTTCTCAGAAGCAACCGAATGCTATCAGTGTAGGCTCAAAGATTCGACCCAAAAATGAAAGCGAGCACATAAGTCCGTTCTCGACTATGTGTTCTGAGAAGAGTCTGCCAAGACCGGAGCTTCAAACTGATTCTCAGTTGGAGTGGAAGGCGGGTTGTTTGTTCCTGACCGACTAATGCAAGCAATGCTTGTAATGTCTGCTCCTGGCACAGGGCTGTCTGTCAGATTAGGTATTGCCCTGAGCCGTAAAGTGTCAGCCTAGATCTGAGCTAATACATATATGACTATTTTTTTGCATATACCTCCGCTCCCCACCAATCCATTAACGTACGCCGCTGCTCAAGGTATGTGGAACGGTTATACGCTCTTCGAACCTCATTCTTATCACAGTGCGCCAAAGCTGCCTCAATCATATCAGCATTAAACTCAGCTTCATTCATTGCCGTACTAGCAATAGAACGTAACCCATGCGCGACTAATTTTCCACCATAGCCAATACGTTTTAACGCCGCATTAGCAGTCTGACTGTTCATTGGTTTGCGTGGATCATTACGGCTAGGGAATACGTGTTCACGTCTGCCACTGATAGGGTGCATGATTTCGAGTATCTCTAAAGCTTGGTCTGAAAGTGGAACAACATGATCACGCTTAGCCTTCATGCGGTCTGCCGGAATACGCCACTCACGGTTTTCTATATCGATCTCAGCCCATGCGGTTGCTGAGGCTTCAGCAGGGCGAATCAGCGTCAGCAACTGCCACTCAAGTAAGCAGCGGGTGGGTATCGATAGATTACTCATCGATATAGTACGCATTAGCTTAGGTAGTTCTTCTGGTCGTATAGTCGGCATATGCTGCTTCTTAGGCCGTTCGAATGCATTACCAATACCAGAAGCCGGATTAGCATCAATCAAGCCAGTGTTGACGGAGTAGATCATGATTTCGTTAATACGCTGCACTAATCGGCGAACGGTCTCTAATGCGCCACGGGCCTTGATAGGTTCCAGCACTTGGATCAGCAAACGCGCTTTGATGTCTTGAACTGGAACATTCTCGATAGATGGCAGTATGTCTTTTTCAAGAGAGCGCCAGATGTCTTCAGCATGCTTAGCGCTGACGCTGGCCTGCTTCAATGTGAACCATTGTTTTGCCACATTCAGGAAAATGCTTTCTTGGGCTACCTGCTTTTGTTCCGCTTCTTCTGCTTCTTTGGCCTGCGGGTCAATGCCTCTTGCCAGTATCGCGAGCTTTTCGGCGCGTATTTGTCGGGCGTCGGCAAGTGACAGGGCAGGGTAGGCACCGAGGCTAACCATAGTCCGTGAACTGGTGCCGGGGCGGAGGTAGCGGAAGCGCCACAATTTCTTGCCGGTGGTTTTGACTAACAGGAACAGACCGTCACCGTCGTGTAGGGTGAGGTCTTTCTCGATTGCTTTGGCTTTTTGTACTTCGGTATGTGTGAGGGGGCGTGTAGTCCGCGCCATGTAAGGATTCTTCCATAATTGGTATACGTTTATGGCATACATTTTAACGTATACCTAAACGTATACCAATAAATCCCGGATTTAGCTGGATACTCTCGGACTACTACAGACACAAAAAAGCCCGCAAACCTAGGTGGTATGCGGGCTTTCCGTACGTCTCCGGACTTATCTGGTAATACCCGGATCATCATTTGGTGGAGCTGGGGGGATTTGAACCCCCGTCCGAAATTACTACACCGTCGGCACTACATGCTTAGTCCAATCTTTACATTCGCCGGCCAGCTGCGGATGGACACGCTACTGACAGACTAGCCTGATTGAGTTTAACGCTTCAGCCCCAGGCAGGACATCCACGCGATCTCTTTTGGGTTTGACCTCTCTTGATCCCCGTCCTAAGAGCGGAGGCTAGGGAGAGAGGGCTCTAAGCAGGGTATTAAGCTGCTAAAGCGTAGTTTTCGTCGTTTGCGACTATTTTTTTGCGGCTTTTTACGAGGCCAACCGCCCCTCGGCATGCTCCTAGGGCTTCGCAAATCCCGTCGAATCCAGAATCAGCCCCAAGTAACTTTGTGCAGTATACCAGAAGTTTACCTCGATAAGCCAGCGGCTTAACGATTGGCGTGCTTCATGATACGGGCTTTCGCCGTCTGCCATTCGCGATCTTTGATATCATCGCGTTTGTCGTGCTCTTTCTTGCCTTTGGCTACGCCGATCTTGATCTTGCTCCAGGCATTTTTCCAATACAGGGACAAGGCCACCACGGTGTAACCGTCGCGGTTGACGCGGCCGAGCAGGGTGTCCAGCTCGCGTCGGTTCAGCAGCAGTTTACGGGTACGCGTTGGATCGCACACCACATGCGACGAAGCCACGTTGAGTGGGGTGATGGTGGCGCCAAACAGGTAGGCTTCACCGTCACGGAACGTCACGTAGCTGTCGCTGAGGTTGGCTTTGCCTGCACGCAGCGATTTAACTTCCCACCCTTGCAGCGACAGGCCCGCCTCGAACTCTTCTTCAATGAAGTATTCGAAACGTGCGCGCTTGTTTTGGGCAATGGTGGCGGAACCGGGTTTGTGTGCTTTTTTCTTTGTCATAGTGCGTTCATTATACTGGATGCTCCAGCGAAAGAAATCCTTTCCCGTTCAGCACCTGCGCAATTTTTCGCATTTTTGGTTCCCTCATCCCGTAGCAGATTTTTTGTTTGCCGCCAGATAAATGGTATTATCTGTACGTTTTATGTCTTACAGGAAATGATATGCCCCAGATCAGTCGGTCTGCATTAGTGCCGTTCAGCGCCGAGCAGATGTATCAGTTGGTTAACGATGTTCATTCTTACCCCGATTTTCTGCCAGGCTGCACCGGCAGCCGGGTGCTTAATGCTACCTCCAACGAGATGACCGCCGCGGTGGACGTCGCCAAGGCCGGTATCAGCAAGACCTTCACCACCCGCAATACGCTGCTGGATAACCAGAGCATCAATATGCAGCTGGTCGATGGCCCGTTCCGCAAGCTGATGGGCGGCTGGCAGTTCACGCCGCTGAGCGAAGAGGCCTGCAAGGTGGAGCTGCACCTGGACTTCGAGTTCACCAACAAACTGATTGAGTTGGCGTTCGGCAAGGTATTCAAAGAGCTGGCGGGCAACATGGTGCAGGCATTCACCCAGCGGGCGAAAGAGGTCTACAGTGTCTGACATCCAGGTCGAGGTGGTGTACGCCTTGCCGGAGCGGCAGTACCTGCGCAAGGTGAAGCTGGCCGAAGGCAGCAGCGTCGAGCAGGCGATCCAGGCTTCGGGCCTGCTGGAGCTGCGCCAGGATATCGATCTTAAAAGCAATAAAATCGGCATCTACAGCCGCCCGGCCAAGCTGGGCGATAGGCTGAACGATGGCGACCGGGTGGAGATTTACCGGCCGCTGATTGCCGATCCGAAAGAGCTGCGCCGGCAACGGGCAGAAAAGGCAAAAAAATAAGGCGCTTATAGCGCCTTATTTTTTTATCTGAAACTGATTTTCTCTTCCGCGTTGCAGCCTGCGACTGTCATGAGGAACACCATGCCCCCTCATGGGCCGGAAGAGCGGGCAGCGCCGATTACTTGGTCAGCGCCGGTTTGTTCTGGATATCGGTCAACACGCCTGCGCTGTCGAAGGTCAGCGTCAGCGTCTGCTGGGTGATATCTTCATGGCCAGGCTGCTGACGGAACACATAGAACCACGTCTGAGTCCCGAACGGGTCTTGCAGCATTGGGGTGCCCAATGTGTAAGCGACCTGTTGTTGGGTCATCCCTTTCTGAATTTTCGCCACGTCGGTCGACGTCAGGTAGTTCCCCTGGTTGATGTCAGGACGATAAACCACCTTTTCAAAAGTAGAACAGCCTGCAGTCAGCATCACAAGAACTACAGCGGCGGCAGTCAGCGTTTTACAGCGCATAGTAATCACATTCCTTTAGGGCATAGGATGCCGATGATAATAGACCTTGCGGCAGTTGGAAACCTTTATACCCTTCATCTTTCACGTTGCGACGCATTGGCTTTCCTTTAGCACCTCAAGCGCTTGGCCTGTTTCGGGCCGTTGAGGAGGCTTAAGATCACCGCCGCGCCGCACTTTAGATATATTTCGGGTCAACAACGTCACTGTCAGACCGCAGGAAAGTGAAAAAGTTGAGCTTTTTTATGCCGCCAGCAGTTCTTTGGCGTTCGCCAACGTATTGCGGGTGACTTCGCTGCCGCCGAGCAGGCGCGCCAGCTCCTGCAGCCGGGCGCGTTTATCCAGCGGCGCCATCTGGGTTTCGGTGACCGTGCCGTCGGTCTGCTTGCTGACGAACAGGTGCTGATGCCCGCATCCGGCCACCTGCGGCAGGTGGGTGACGCACATCACCTGGGTGGATTCGCCGAGCTGGCGCAGCAGGCGGCCGACGATGGCGGCGGTCGGGCCGCTGATGCCCACGTCCACTTCATCGAAGATCAGCGCTGGGGTTTCCATCTTGCGGGCGGTGATCACCTGAATGGCCAGCGCGATGCGCGACAGCTCACCGCCGGAGGCGACCTTCACCAGCGGTTGCAGCGGCTGCCCTGGGTTGGTGGAGACGCAGAACTCGGTGCGGCTGGCCCCTTCGGCGCTCAGATGCTGCGGTTCGAAGCGCACGTCGATGTTGAATTTGCCGTGCGGCATGGAGAGCGCCTGCATGCTGTCGGTGATGAGCGTGGTCAGCTCGGCCGCGTAGTGCAGGCGTTTCTGGTGCAGCTCTTCCGCCAGCGCCAGCGCCTGCTGATGATGCTGGGTGACCGCCTCGTTCAGGTGCTCATGATCGCTTTCCTGCTGTGAAAGCAGCTGCTGTTCATCCAGCAACTGCTGATGCAGCTGCGGCAGCTCTTCCGGCGCAACCTGGTGTTTGCGCGCCAGGCTGATTTGGCGCGACAGGCGCTGTTCCAGCTCGTGCAGGCGGTTGGGATCGAGATCCATGCGATCGGCGTAGTGGCGCAGCTCGTCGCTGGCTTCGCTGATCTGGATAGAAGCCTCTTCCAGCATGTCCAGCAGGCCGCTGAGCTTGTCGTCCAGCCCGGCTAGCTCAAGCAGCAGGTGTTTGGCGCTGTAGAGCTGGCTGAGCATGTTGTTCTCGTCGCTGTCGGCCAGCAGCTGCAGCGTCTGCTGGCTGAGGGTCAGCAGCTGGCCGCTGTTGGCCAGGCGCTTGTACTCGGCGTCAGTCTGTTCGAACTCGCCGGCCTGCGGCGCGAATTCGTTCAGCTCTTTCAACTGGTATTGCAGCAGATGCTTGCGCGCTTCGCGCTCGATGGACTGCTGCTGATGATGCGCCAGCTCGCGGCAGCTCTGGTGCCATCGTTGGTAGGCCTGGCTCATCGCCGCCAGCAGGGCGGGTTCGTCGGCGTAGGCGTCGAGCAGCGCTTTTTGGTGCTCCGGCTTGAGCAGCAGCTGATGGGCGTGTTGGCCGTGGATTTGGATCAGGCGTTGCCCCAGCTCACGCAGCTGCGACAGCGGCACGGCGGTGCCGTTGATAAAGCCGCGTGAACGGCCGTCGGCGTTGATCACGCGGCGCAGCAGGCATTCGTTGCTGTCGTCCAGTTGGTTCTGTTCCAGCCATTCGCGCGCGGACGGGGTGTCCGCCAGCGAGAAGCGGGCGCAGAGGTCGGCGCGGGCGGCTCCCAGGCGCACCACGTTGCCGTCGGCGCGGTTGCCGAGGCACAGCCCCAGCGCATCGATGGCGATGGATTTGCCGGCGCCGGTTTCACCGGTGATCGCCGTCATGCCCGGTTGAAAATCGATTTCCAACTCACGAACGATAGCAAAGTTGCTGATGGTTAATTGCGCCAGCATGGGAACCTTCCTGTGTATAAACACATAACTGTAGTTTCATACAGTATAAACTGGTTTTATATACAGTAAAGTGGCTGGCACAGATTTTAGAACAATTTTTTCGACCAGCCCAGCTTGGTGCTTAACGTGTTGAAATAGCTGTAGTCCTTCGGGTGAATCAGTTTCAGGTGGAAATCGCTGCGGCGGATCAGCACTTCTTCGCCTTCCTGGATAGGCAGCGCGATCTGGCTGTCGCAGCTGATCTCCAGATCGCTGCCGATCTGCGAGAATTTCAGGCGGATGGTGCTGTCGCCGTTGATCACCAGCGGCCGGGCGGAAAGGGTGTGCGGGAACATAGGCACCAGCGCGATCGCCTCCAGCGACGGGGTGAGGATCGGCCCGCCGGCGGAGAGCGAGTAGGCGGTGGAGCCGGTCGGCGTGGCGATGATCAGGCCGTCGGAGCGCTGCGAGAAGGCGAAGCGATCGTCGATGTACACCTCGAATTCGATCATGTGTGCCACTTTGCCGGGGTGCAGCACCACTTCGTTGATGGCGGTGCTGATGCGGCACTGCTGGTGCTCTTTATGCACGATGGTTTCCAGCAGGAAACGCTGTTCGTCGATGTACTCGCCTTCCAGCACGTCCGCCAGCTGCTGCAGGGCGTTGTCGGGATCGAGATCGGTGAGGAAGCCGAGGTTGCCGCGGTTGACCCCGATCACCTTGATGTCGTAGCGTGCCAGCACGCGCGCGGCGCCGAGCATGTTGCCGTCGCCGCCAACCACCACCGCCAGATCGGCCCGCTGGCCGATATCCGCCAGGCTGCCGGTCACGGCGTCTTTCAGCCCCAAATCATGGGCGATCTGGCGTTCGACCATCACCGAATAGCCGCGGGCGACCAGCCAGTGGAACAGCATCTCGTGGGTTGCCAGCGCTGAAGGGTGACGCGGGTGGCCAACAATGCCAATACAGGCGAATTTTTTATTCATTTGTTGTGATTTTCCTCACCGGGACCCGTTTATGCCCCACATTGTGACCGGTTGACTTGAAACCCCGGTTTTGATCCCCATAATAAGCCAAGTTGCGAGATTAATGCTAAAACGCGGAGATATTCATGAGTAGTAAAGAACAGAAGACGCCAAACGAGCAAGTCTCGGAAGAAATGGAACAACACGCTCATCACGATGATACGCTGCCGGAAGCGGCGGAAGGCGTCGATCTGCGCGATGCGCGTATCGCCGAACTGGAAGCCCAACTGGCGGAAGCGCAGCAGCACGAGCGCGACAGCCTGCTGCGCGCCAAAGCGGAAGCGGAAAACATCCGCCGCCGCGCCGAACTGGACGTCGAGAAAGCGCACAAATTCGCCCTGGAGAAATTCTCCGGCGATCTGCTGCCGGTGATCGACAACCTGGAGCGCGCGCTGGATCTGGCGGATAAAAACAACCCGGAACTGGCCGCGATGATCGAAGGCATCGAGCTGACGCTGAAATCGCTGCTGGACGTGGTGCGCAAGTATGGCATCGAAATCGTCGGCGACGTCAACGTGCCGTTCAACCCGGAAGTGCATCAGGCGATGAGCATGATGGAATCCGCCGATCACCAGCCGAACCACGTGATGATGGTGATGCAGAAAGGTTATACGCTGAACGGCCGCCTGCTGCGTCCGGCGATGGTCGCGGTCTCCAAAGCCAAGGCGTAATCGCCCCGGCAACGGCATAAAGAAAGGCACCCGAGGGTGCCTTTTTTGTCTCTGGACTATGCCTGCGGCAGGCGCGGCATCCAATCGATCGGCGTGAGCCCTTGCTGCTCCAGCAGCTGATTGGCCTGCGAGAAGTGGCGGCAGCCGAGGAAACCGCGGTGCGCGGAGAGCGGCGACGGGTGCGGCGCCTTCAGCACATGGTGGCGGTTGCGGTCGATAAAGTTGCCTTTCTTCTGCGCGTGCGAGCCCCACAGCAGGAACACCACGCCTTCGCGGTTCTCATTCAGGGCGGCGATCACCTTATCGGTAAAGGTTTCCCAGCCCAGGTTGGCGTGCGAGTGCGCGCGGCCGCCTTCCACCGTCAGCACGGTGTTGAGCAGCAGCACCCCCTGTTCAGCCCAGCTTTGCAGGTAGCCGTGATCCGGGCGTTCGAAGCCGGGAATGTCGGTCGCCAGCTCTTTATACATGTTCACCAGCGACGGCGGCGCCGGCACGCCGGGGCGCACCGAGAAAGAGAGGCCGTGTGCCTGATTGGGGCCGTGGTAGGGATCCTGGCCGAGGATGACGACCTTGACGTCCGCCAGCTCGGTAAAGCGGAAAGCGTTGAACACGTCCTTCTGCGGTGGATAAATGGTCTTACCGGCTTGACGCTCAGCGGCAACAAAGGCGAGCGTTTCAACAAAATAGGGCTGCTCTTTCTCTTTGCCGATCACGTCATGCCAGGTGAGGGAGGTGGCCATAAACGCTCTCCTTTGTTTTCTTTAGCAATTCATGGGCTATAGCTTACCGTTTCGGCACGCGCAGTGAAACCCGCTTTTCATTTCTCGCCGCCGTGTCGTGTGCAATTATTTTTGAAAATTTACAAAAATAATTGGTTTTTGCCGCAGCGGGAAAATTGATATAAAACATAAATTTGCCCCTTCACGCCCTGTGCCTACCCGGTAAAAATTGACTTTAATCAAGGAACTGGCCCGGTCAGGCTGGTATACAGAACAACAAGACAACAATGGTTTTACCAAATGGCCGAAACCAGAATTGGGTTTTCTCACGACGTGAATTTTTACGCCCTTGTACGGAGGCAACATAATGATTACCGGTATTCAAATTACCAAAGCGAACGACCAGGCGCTGGTGAATTCTTTCTGGCTGCTGGATGATGAAAAAGCGGAAGCTCGCTGCGTGTGCGCCAAGGCCAACTACGTGGAAGATCAGGTTGTCGCAGTGAGCGACCTGGGCCAGATCGAATACCGTGAAGTGCCGCTGGAAATGCAGCCGACCGTGCGCGTGGAAGGCGGTCAGCACCTGAACGTCAACGTGCTGCGTCGCGAAACCCTGGAAGACGCGGTCAAGCACCCGGAAAAATACCCGCAGCTGACCATCCGCGTGTCCGGTTATGCGGTACGCTTCAACTCTCTGACGCCGGAACAGCAGCGCGACGTTATCGCCCGCACCTTTACCGAAAGCTTGTAATTTGCGGCGCAGTCAATCAGGGAGCTTCGGCTCCCTTTTCTGCGTTTGGTGGCCGAAAACCGAACGCGGATCACATTCTGTACAAAGATAAGCATTTCTAATACAGAACTCATCCGACCTGCCGATAGCTAAATCAGCACTTATTCAGGTGCTCAATAAAAAGTCTATCGACAAGGAGTCGGCATGAGTATGCCTTTAAGTTTTACCTCTGCAGTATCCCCGGTGGCCGCGATCCCTACACCTCGCGCCGCTGCCGAGACGGCGACGGCGGCGCAGCCTGCGGCAGCGCCGGCAAATCCAGCGCCGGTGGCCACCCCTTCGCAGAACACGCTCAATGCGCAGAACCTGTTGAATACGCTGGTCGGCGATATCTCCGCGGCGGCCCCGACGGCGGCGGCAGCGCCGAGTGTGACACGGGGGCAACAATCGCAGGAAGGTGATTATGCGTTGGCGCTGTTGGCCAAGGATGTTTATTCACTGAACGGCCAGGGCGCTGCCGGGTTCAACCGCCTGAGCGACAGCGCGCTGCTCGGTTTTGGCATCGATCCCGCCAGCCTGCACGACGCGGGCAGCGGTTTCCAGGCCGGGGTTTACAGCAACGACAAGCAGTATGTGTTGGCGTTCGCCGGCACCAACGACTGGCGCGACTGGCTGAGCAACGTGCGGCAGGCGACGGGCTATGACGATGTGCAGTACAATCAGGCGGTTGCCGCTGCCAAAAGCGCCAAGGCGGCCTTTGGCGATGCGCTGGTGATCGCCGGTCATTCGCTTGGCGGTGGCCTGGCGGCCACGGCTGCGCTGGCGACCGGTACCGTCGCGGTCACCTTCAACGCGGCTGGGGTTTCGAATTACACCCTGAATCGCCTGGGTATCGATCCGGCGGCGGCGAAGAAAGATGCCGAAGCCGGCGGCATTCGCCGCTACAGCGAGCAATATGACATGCTGACCAGCACCCAGGAGTCGACTTCGCTGATCCCGGACGCCATCGGCCATAACATCACCTTGGCCAACAACGATACCCTGACCGGTATCGATGACTGGCGGCCGAGCAAGCATCTGGATCGCAGCCTGACGGCGCACGGCATCGACAAGGTGATAAGCTCGATGGCGGAACAAAAGCCGTGGGAGGCGAAGGCCAATGCCTGAAGGGCGTCGCTTGCGGCGGGCGCTGGCGATAGCCTTACTGGCGCTGGTCGCGGTGACCGGTTTACTGATGATGGCTAAGGAGCAACAGATGGGGCAGGAGATTTCGCCGTTTGACGGCCGCAGCAATCTGGCGCTGGCTCAGGCGGTGGCGCGTGGCGATACGCAGGGTATCCGTGCGCAGGCCACGCAGGATCGCTTGCGCGAACGGGGCGATCGGCAGGTCACGCTGTTGCAGTGGGCGGTGCTTTCGCAGCAGCCGGGTAGCGTGCAGGCGTTGCTGGCGCTCGGGGCAGACCCGGCGGCAGCGGGGCTGGACGGCAACAGCGCGTTGCACACCGCGGCGATGTTGCAAGATGCGCAGTACCTGCGGCTGTTGCTGGCCGAAGGGGCACAGGTGAACGTGCGTAATGCCGTTACCGGCGCCACGCCGCTTGCGGCGGCGGTGCTGGCCGGGCGCGAAGAGCAACTGCGGCTGTTGCTGGCGGCCGGAGCGGACACCAGGTTGAGCGATCGGCTGGGGGATACTCCGCTGCATCTGGCGGCGAAGATTAACGCGCCGCACCTGGCGCTGCTGCTGTTGCAGGCCGGGGCCGATGCCCGGGCACGCAACCAGCAGGGCGTCGTGTTCCAGTTTTACTTCTCGCAAACGCCGGCGCATTTGCAGAATGACGAGCTGAAGGCGCAGTTCCGCGAACTGGATAAATGGCTGCAGGGGCACCGTCTGGCCACGCACTACGCGCAGCAGTAAACGCCCATAAAAAAACCGCCTGTACAGGCGGTTTTTTCTTAGGCAGCGGTGGTTATTCCGCGTCGCCGGCCGGTTTGGCCTTCGCCTGACGGCGTTTGCCGACGTTTTTGGCGTCGCGATGGCGCACTTTCACCTTGGCCTTTTCTTTGTTCTTCGCCTTGTCTTCCGCGCGCTTGGCCAGCACTTTCTTCGACGGTTTACCGTTGCTCTTCTCGTTCGGCACCTTGGTTTTCGGCCGCAGTTCGTCGATCACGCGCGCTTTCAGCGGCTCGTTCAGGTAACGGCCCACTTTGCCCAGCAGCAGATGGTCGTGCGCTTCCACCAGCGAAATGGCGGTGCCTTTGCGCCCGGCGCGGCCGGTACGCCCGATGCGGTGCAGGTAGGTGTCCGCCGTGCGCGGCATGTCGAAGTTGAACACGTGGGTGATATCGAGGATATCCAGGCCACGTGCGGCAACGTCGGTGGCGACCAGCACGTTAACCCGGCCATCCATCATGCGTTTGACCGCCTCGTTGCGTTTGGCCTGCACCATTTCGCCTTCGAGATAGCAGGTGTTGATGCCCGCTTCGCGCAGCCAGGTGGCCAGCTCATGCACGCGCTCGCGCTTGCGCACGAAGATCACCGATTTCTGCACGTCTGGCTGCTGCAGCAGGTGGATTAGCAGCGCGGTTTTGTGCTGCACGTCATCGGCGCGGTAGTACCACTGCAGGATCTTTTTGCGTTCGCGGCGCGACGGATCGGCCTCCACTTCCACCGGCTCTTTCAGGATGCGCTCGGCGAATTCGCGGATCGCTTCGCCTTCCAGCGTGGCGGAGAACAGCAGCGTTTGGTTGCGCCAGCGGGTTTCGGCGGAGATGGTTTCGATGTCCTGCGCGAAGCCCATGTCGAGCATGCGGTCGGCTTCGTCGAGGATCAGGGTTTCCACCGCGCGGCAGTCGAAGTTCTCTTCTTTAATGTATTGCAGCAAGCGGCCGGTGGTGGCGACCACCACGTCCTGGTTTTCGCTGAACACTTCCGCGTGGTTCATGTAAGCGACGCCGCCGGTGATGGTGGCGATATCCAGCGAGGTATGAGCAGCCAATTCACGCGCCTGGTCGGCGACCTGCATCGCCAGTTCACGCGTTGGCGTCAGGATCAGCACGCGCGGCGGGCCGGATTTTTTGCGTGGAAAGTCCAGCAGGTGCTGCAAAACGGGCAGCAGGAAGGCGGCGGTTTTGCCGGTGCCGGTCGGAGCCGAACCTAAGACGTCGCGCCCGTCCATCGCCGGCGGGATCGCTGCGGCCTGAATGGCGGTGGGGCGATCGTAGCCTTTGTCGCGCAGCGCGTCGATCAGGCGATCATCGAGTTCGAGTTCGGAAAAAGTGGTTGCTGTCATGGTCTACCTCTACTTGGGGCGCCGATTATAGACGGGTTGGCCGCGATCTTCACCTATTTAAGCGGAAAGCCGCTCTTTTCCCGCCGATCAGATTGCCTTATGCTACGCCAGTTTTATAGCCAGGTGGTGAGTGTGAGCAAGCGATCGAAAGCCGATTTTACCCCGCGCCGCGGGGGTTTTACCTTTAAACAATTCTTTGTCGCCCACGATCGTTGCGCCATGAAAGTGGGCACCGACGGGGTGCTGCTCGGCGCCTGGGCACCGCTGGGGCAGGCGCGCCGGGTGCTGGACATCGGCTGCGGCAGCGGGCTGATCGCGTTGATGCTGGCGCAGCGCAGCGGCGACGAAGTGACCATCGACGCGGTGGAACTGGATGAAGCCGCCGCCGGCCAGGCGCGCGAAAACGCGGCGGAATCGCCGTGGCCACAGCGCATCCGCGTGCATGCGCAGGATATTCATCATTATGCGCAGCGGCATGCCGCTGAGTATGATCTGATCGTCAGTAATCCGCCGTATTTCGAGCCGGCGGTGGCCTGCCGCGACCAGGCGCGCCACAACGCGCGCTACACCGAAACCCTGACGCACGGCGCGCTGTTGGCCTGCGCGGCGCAGCTGCTGGCGGAACAGGGGACGTTCTGCGTGGTGCTGCCGCACGACGTTGGCGCCGAATTCGAACGCCTGGCGCTGCAAAGCGGCTGGCATACGGCGGTGAAAGTGAACGTCAGCGACCGGGCCGATACGCCGCTGCACCGGGTGCTGCTGGCGCTGACACGGCGGGAAACGCCGCTGCAGGCGCAGGCGCTGGCGATCAAACAGGCCGATGGCAGCTACACCGACGATTTCCGCCGATTGATCACCGACTTCTACCTGTTCTACTGAAAAGAAAAGGGCGCCGATAAGGCGCCCTGTCGCAGAGTTTAAGGCTGCAAAATGGTCGGCAGCGCTTCCGGCAGCAAATCCGGGTAATCCAGCGTGTAGTGCAGGCCGCGGCTCTCTTTGCGCGCCATGGCGCTGCGCACGATAAGCTCGGCCACCTGCACCAGATTGCGCAGCTCCAGCAGGTTGTTGGAGATGCGGAAGTGCGCGTAGTACTCGTCGATTTCCGCCTGCAGCGTGTTGATGCGGCGCAGGGCGCGCTCCAGCCGCTTGGTGGTGCGCACGATGCCGACGTAATCCCACATGAACAGCCGCAGCTCGTGCCAGTTGTGCTGAATCACCACCCGTTCGTCCGCATCGTCCACCCGGCTTTCATCCCAGTGCGGCACCTGTTTGGCCTGCTGGATGAACGGCAGGCGCTGCAGAATGTCTTCCGCCGCCGACCAACCGTAAACTAGGCATTCCAACAGCGAGTTCGACGCCATGCGGTTGGCGCCGTGCAGGCCGGTGTAGCTGACTTCGCCGATGGCGTACAGCCCGTCGAGATCGGTGCGGCCGTGCTGATCGACCATCACGCCGCCGCAGGTGTAGTGCGCCGCCGGGACGATGGGGATCGGTTGCCGAGTCAGATCGAAGCCCAGCGTCAGCAGCTTTTCGTGGATCATTGGGAAGTGCTGGGTGATGAACTCCGCCGGCTTGTGGCTGATGTCCAGGTACATGCAGTCGGCGCCCAGGCGCTTCATTTCATGGTCGATGGCGCGGGCGACGATATCGCGCGGGGCCAGTTCGCCGCGTGGGTCGACATCCGGCATAAAGCGGCTGCCGTCCGGGCGCTTCAGGTAAGCGCCTTCGCCGCGCAGCGCTTCGGTCAGCAGGAAGTTGCGCGCCTGCGGGTGGAACAGGCAGGTCGGGTGGAACTGGTTGAACTCCAGGTTGGCGACCCGGCAGCCGGCGCGCCAGGCCATGGCGATGCCGTCGCCGGAGGAGATATCGGGGTTGGTGGTGTATTGGTACACCTTGGCCGCGCCGCCTGTCGCCAACACCACCGTTTTGGCGCGGTAGGTTTCCACCTGCTCCAGCTCGCGGTTCCAGACGTAAACGCCCACGACTCGGCGGGTGCCCGGCAGGCCGATTTTATTCGAGGTGATAAGGTCAACCGCGTTGCGGCGCTCCATCACGCAAATATTGGGGTGAGCGCTTGCTTTCCCCACCAGCGTGGTCTCTACTTCCTTACCGGTCGCGTCCGCGGCGTGCAGGATGCGGCGATGGCTGTGGCCGCCTTCGCGCGTGAGGTGATAATGCGCCTCGCCCTGCGCGTTGATCTCGGTGTCGAACAGCACGCCCTGATCGATCAGCCACTGCACGCAGTGGCGCGCGTTGCCGGCGATGAATTCGACGGCCTCTTTGTCACACAGGCCGGCACCGGCAATCAAAGTGTCATCAACGTGTGAGGCAATGCTGTCCGTCTCATCGAACACCGCGGCGATCCCGCCCTGGGCGTAAAAGGTGGCCCCCTCGCTGAGCGGCCCCTTGCTGAGAACGGTAACCTTACAATGCTGCGCCAGGCGCAGCGCCAGTGACAGGCCCGCAGCGCCGCTGCCGACGATCAGGACATCGCTAACATGTTCAGATGATGGTTGCATAACGTATGATGTGTGCAGAAGAAGAGTGAATTTCATGTTAGCCTAACTGTCCGGGCAAAAGCCACGGATAGGGTGACATCAACAGAAAAAACAATGGCGATATGGAACTTCGTGTTCTATATGAACTCCAAGCGAGTGCTTGCTCAGGAAAATAATGTATGGCTGGCAGTACAATTTTACGCGTGGAGACGGATTTGGGGAGAGTTTACCTCGGATGAGCGAGCAGTTAACGGATCAAGTTCTGGTCGAGCGGGTCCAAAAGGGCGATCAGAAGTCGTTTAACCTACTGGTAGTGCGCTATCAGCATAAGGTGGCGAGTCTCGTTTCCCGCTATGTGCCGCAGGGCGATGTGCCCGATGTGGTGCAGGAGTCGTTTATCAAGGCCTATCGCGCACTGGAATCGTTCCGTGGCGACAGCGCTTTTTATACCTGGTTGTATCGAATCGCCGTGAACACGGCAAAGAATTATCTGGTTGCTCAGGGGCGCCGTCCGCCATCCAGTGATGTGGACGCCAACGATGCGGAAAATTACGAAAGTGCGGGCGCACTGAAAGAAATTTCGAACCCTGAGAACTTAATGTTGTCAGAAGAGCTGAGACAGATAGTTTTCCGTACCATTGAGTCTCTCCCTGAGGATCTTCGCATGGCGATTACCTTGCGGGAGTTGGATGGTCTAAGCTACGAAGAGATAGCCGCCATCATGGATTGCCCGGTCGGAACCGTACGTTCGCGTATTTTCCGCGCCCGGGAAGCTATCGATAATAAAGTTCAACCGCTGATCCAGCGTTAGCAATGGCGGGCACAGGAAGGGTACTTAGGCATGCAGAAAGAAAAGCTTTCCGCTCTGATGGATGGTGAATCGTTCGACAGCGAGCTGTTGAGTTCTCTGTCGCAAGATCGAACGCTTCAACAAAGCTGGCAGAGCTATCACCTGATACGTGACACACTGCGAGGTGATGTCGGACAAGTGATGCATCTCGACATCGCCGATCGCGTAGCCGCTGCACTTGAGAAAGAACCCGCCCGGCTGGTACCTTCCGCCGTTCAGGAATCTCAGCCGCAGCCTCACACCTGGCAGAAAATGCCGTTCTGGGACAAAGTGCGTCCTTGGGCGAGCCAGATTACGCAAATCGGTATGGCGGCCTGCGTGTCTCTGGCGGTGATCGTCGGCGTGCAGCAGTACAACCAGCCTTCTGCGCCATCGAACGCGTCCGAATCGCCGGCCTTCACCACGCTGCCGATCATGGGCCAGGCCTCGCCGGTCAGCCTGGGCGTGCCTGCCGACAGTTTCTCTACCGGCAGCGGTCAACAGCAGCAGGTGCAGGAACAGCGTAAGCGTATCAACGCTATGCTGCAGGACTATGAGCTGCAACGTCGCCTGCATTCGGATCAGCTGCAGCTTGAGCAAGGCAACCCACAACAGGCTGCCATTCAGGTTCCCGGAACTCAGTCTTTAGGAATGCAACAGCAGTAATGAAGCAAATCTGGTTCTCCGTTTGTTTATTGACGGGCAGCCTGCTCTATTCCAGCATCGCCCCGGCGCAGCCAACTGCGTCCGGGGCGTTATTGCAACAGATGAGCAGCGCCAGCCGTTCTCTCAATTACGAGCTCGCCTACATCAGCATCAGCAAGCAGGGAATCGAGTCGTTGCGCTATCGCCATGCGGTGATCGGCAACGTGCCGCTCGGCCAGCTGCTGCATATGGATGGCCCGCGTCGCGAAGTGTTGCAGCGCGGCGGCGGGATCAGCTACTTCGAACCCGGTCTGGAACCGTTCACGCTCACCGGCGATCACATCGTCGATGCGCTGCCGGCGATCGTCTATGCCGATTTCACTCGTCTGGCCAAGTATTACGACTTCATCTCCGTGGGCAGCACCCGCATCGCCGATCGGCCGTGTGAAGTGCTGCGCGTAGTGGCGCGCGACGGTTCCCGCTACAGTTACATCGTCTGGATGGACGAAGACACCAAGCTGCCGCTGCGGGTGGATTTGCTCGATCGCGACGGCGAAACGCTGGAGCAATATCGGGTGATCTCCTTCGCGGTCGGCGCCGACGTGCAGGGCGCGATGCAGGGGCTGCTCAAAGCCAACCTGCCGCCGCTGCTGTCGCTGCCGGCGGTGGAAAACGTCCAGCTGAGCTGGAGCACCGGCTGGTTGCCGGCCGGCGTGGACGAGGTGGCGCGCAATCGCCGCAAATTGCCGAATGTCGCCGTGCCGGTTGAATCCCGGCTCTACAGCGACGGCCTGTTCAGCTTCTCGGTCAACGTCAGCCCGGCGGGCAGCGGAGCCGGGCAGCAGTACTACCGTCAGGGGCGCCGCACCATTCAGACCGAAGTGCGCGCGGGCAACGAAATCACGATTGTGGGCGAATTGCCGCCGGCGACGGCCAAGCGCATCGCCGACAGCATTTCTTTCAAGGTATCGCCGTAATGATGAAAGAGTGGGCCACGGTGGTTTCATGGCAACAGGGCGTAGCGCTGCTGCGCTGTGAACCCAAGGCCGGCTGCGGCAGCTGCACCGCGCGTTCCGGCTGCGGCGCGCGTGCGTTGAACGAGTTGGTGCCGGAAACCGAGCATCAGCTGCAGGTGCATATCGATCAGCCGCTCGAACCGGGGCAGCGCGTCGAGGTCGGCATCGCGGAAGGCAGCCTGCTGCGCTCCGCCATGCTGGTTTACCTGACGCCGCTGCTGGGCATGATGCTGGGCGGCACGTTGTTGCAATATTGTTTCGGCAGCGACGCCTCGGCGGCAGTCGGCGCCGTACTGGGCGGCGGGGCGGCCTTTATGCTGGCGCGCCGGTTGGCTCGACGTCTGGGTGAGCAGGCCGACTACCAGCCGGTGGTGCTGCAGATTGGGTTGCCGCCTACCGCGATGCGCATGCAGGCGGAAAACTCCCCGCTGATTTAAACCGATGGCCGCGTCATCGCCGGGTTGTGATAGGCGGTGATGCGGTTGTGGATCATATGCTCCAACAGCGCGATGAACAGATCGGCGCTGAGCAGCGAATCGTAGTTAATCGCGAACAGCAGATTTCCCTGGCCGTCGAGCAAGCGGATGCCGCGCTGCGGATGGTTTTCCAAGGTGCGGATCTGCTCGATCGGCACGTTTCCCCGTTCAGTCGTCAGCAAGGTGGCGCTCAGCTGCAGCGTTTCGGTCGGCGTGCCTTGCCGCTTGCCGAGCAGCAGCTGCCACAGCCAGCGCGCGTCGCCCTCAACGGTGTGAAACGACACCGTCTCCCCTTGATAGAGCGCATTCAACGCCAGCGGCCCGCGCTGTTGCAGCTGTTGGTCGACGATCACGTCCGCCAACCGCCACGAATGGGCGATATTGCTGAAAACCGTGCACCAGGGCTGATCTGCGCCGGTGCGAAACGCCGTGACGTCAAACAGCCCGCCAAAAGCCTTGCCGCCGCGAAAGCGATAGATATCACCGATCTTCTCAAACGGGATGAAACGCTCTTTGTGATGGTGGTCGTCAAAGACCCGCACGCCGTGCTCGTACAGGCGATAGGTCAGCGTTGGGCGCAGATAATGCCGCAGCGCCAGCAGCGTACAGCCGAGTAAAATCGTGCCCGCGCCGGCCTGCAACAGCGTGATGACCTCGCTCTCGTCAATGCTGCTCAGCAGCGGCAGCACCAACAGCGCCGCCCCCACGCTAAACAGCAGCGCCGCCGCTGCCAGAATGCCCCAGTTGACCTTCGAAAAATCGTGCCGGCTCAGCATTTGCCCTTTATCGATCATAATGCACCTTCCAATCAACGTACGCAGATATGCTGGTGAACCCCGGTGGGCTGCCGATGTAGTGCCCGGAATAATGTTTTGTCGCGGAGTTCATGTCCTTTCTATCCGAGGCGAGGTGGTGGCGTATATGGGGTTTTTCCTAAAGGATGTGGGGCAAAATCGAATTCTAAGAGGTTGATCCAAATATTCTTTTTCGATAATTTCAGAAGGGGTTTATTGCGCTGCGGCCGGTTATGTATTAGCACCGGAGTTTGATGGCCACGGAGCACCGGCAAGCCTCGGGTTCAGGCTGTATCGTCCGCGTTAACATCTGTTTTCACCCGCCGGGGCGACCTGTAACATTTAGCGGCGCATAATAGAATGCCTTCACTGCACCGATCGCTAGGTTTTCAGTGGTGTGGCATGTAGAATGCAGCGATTCAGGTGCAAGACGGCCTCACCCATTCACTGTCGCTTTAGGTCCATGCGGGTTTCTATAGGCGAGTAATTCAGAAATACCAAGGCAGAAAAACTTTTATAATGAAGCATATACGAAATTTCTCCATTATTGCCCATATTGACCACGGTAAGTCGACGCTGTCTGACCGCATTATCCAAATCTGCGGTGGCTTGTCCGACCGTGAAATGGCTGCGCAGGTGCTCGATTCCATGGATCTGGAGCGCGAGCGCGGCATCACCATCAAGGCGCAGAGCGTAACGCTGGATTATAAAGCGCTGGATGGGCAGACCTATCAGCTTAACTTTATCGACACCCCTGGCCACGTTGACTTCTCCTATGAAGTCTCCCGCTCGCTGGCGGCCTGCGAAGGCGCGCTGCTGGTGGTGGACGCCGGTCAGGGCGTAGAAGCCCAGACGCTGGCCAACTGCTACACCGCGATCGAAATGGATCTGGAAGTGGTGCCGGTGTTGAACAAAATCGACCTGCCGGCCGCCGATCCGGATCGCGCCGCGCAGGAAATTGAAGACATCGTCGGCATCGACGCTACCGATGCGGTGCGCTGCTCGGCCAAAACCGGCGTCGGTGTGCCTGAGGTACTGGAGCGTCTGGTGCGCGACATTCCTGCGCCGCAGGGCGATCCGGATGCGCCGCTGCAGGCGTTGATCATCGACTCCTGGTTCGATAACTACCTGGGCGTCGTGTCTCTGGTGCGCGTCAAGAACGGCACGCTGCGCAAGGGCGACAAGATCAAGGTCATGAGCACCGGCCAGGTGTATAACGCCGATCGTTTGGGTATCTTCACGCCGAAGCAGGTCGATCGCGACGTGCTGAACTGCGGCGAAGTGGGCTGGCTGGTCTGTGCGATCAAAGACATCCTCGGCGCGCCGGTGGGCGATACCCTGACGCAGGCGCGTCAGCCGGCGGATAAAGCGCTGCCGGGCTTCAAGAAAGTGAAGCCGCAGGTGTACGCCGGTCTGTTCCCAATCAGCTCCGACGACTATGAATCTTTCCGTGATGCGCTGGGCAAGCTGAGCCTTAACGACGCGTCCCTGTTCTACGAGCCGGAAAGCTCCACCGCGTTGGGCTTCGGCTTCCGCTGCGGCTTCCTCGGTCTGCTGCACATGGAGATCATTCAGGAACGTCTGGAGCGTGAATACGATCTGGATCTGATCACCACCGCGCCGACGGTAGTCTACGAAGTGGAAACCACCGGCAAAGAAGTGATCTACGTCGACAGCCCGTCCAAGCTGCCGCCGCTGAACAACATCCAGGAACTGCGCGAGCCGATCGCCGAATGTCACATGCTGATGCCGCAGGAATACCTGGGCAACGTCATCACCCTGTGCGTTGAGAAACGCGGTGTGCAGACCAACATGGTTTACCACGGCAACCAGGTGGCGTTGACCTATGAAATCCCGATGGCGGAAGTGGTGCTCGACTTCTTCGACCGCCTGAAGTCCACGTCGCGCGGTTATGCGTCGCTGGATTACAACTTCAAGCGTTTCCAGGCCTCCGACATGGTGCGCGTGGACGTGCTGATCAACAACGAGCGCGTGGATGCGCTGGCGCTGATCACCCACCGCGACAACTCGCAGTATCGCGGCCGTGAACTGGTGGAGAAGATGAAAGAGTTGATCCCGCGTCAGCAGTTCGACATTGCGATTCAGGCGGCGATCGGCACGCACATCATCGCGCGCTCCACCGTGAAGCAGCTGCGTAAAAACGTGCTGGCGAAATGCTACGGCGGTGACGTCAGCCGTAAGAAAAAGCTGCTGCAGAAACAGAAAGACGGTAAGAAGCGCATGAAGCAGGTCGGCAACGTCGAGCTGCCGCAGGAAGCGTTCCTGGCCATTCTGCACGTCGGTAAAGACGGCAAGTAACCGCGACGAGTTCGCGAAACGAGGGAGTTTGCATGGCGAATATGTTTGCCCTGATCCTGGCGTTGGCCACCCTGGTCACCGGGATCATCTGGTGCTTCGAGCGCTTTAAATGGGCGCCGGCCCGCCGCGCGAAGATTGCGGCGGTCAACGAGCAGACCGCGGGCGCAGTAGACGATAAAACGCTGGCGAAAGTGGCGAAGCAGCCAGGCTGGGTAGAGACCGGGGCATCGGTCTTCCCGGTGTTGCTGCTGGTCTTTGTGGTGCGCTCGTTTATTTACGAACCGTTCCAGATCCCGTCCGGATCAATGATGCCGACGCTGTTGATTGGCGATTTCATTCTGGTGGAGAAATATGCCTACGGCATTAAAGATCCGATTACCCAGACTACGCTCATTGAAACCGGCCATCCGAAGCGTGGCGATATTGCGGTATTTAAATATCCGCTGGATCCGAAGCTGGATTATATCAAGCGCGTGATTGGCCTGCCGGGCGACCGTATTACTTACGATCCGGTGAATAAGCGCGTCACGGTGCAGCCGTCCTGCAACAGCGGGCAGTCCTGCGATACCGCGCTGGCCGTGACCTACGCCGATGCGCAGCCGAGCGACTTCGTGCAGCTGTTCAGCCGCAGCGGCATGGGCGAGGCCAGCAACGGCTTCTATCAGATCCCGCTGAACGATAACGTGCCGTCGGGCGGTATTCGCATGCGTGAGCGCCAGGAAAGCCTCGGCAACGTCACGCATCGCATCCTGACCGTGCCGGACGCGCAGGATCGGGTGGGCGCTTACTACCAACAGCCGGGTAAACCGCTGGCGGAGTGGGTGGTGCCGGCCGGGCATTACTTCATGATGGGCGACAACCGCGATAACAGCGCGGACAGCCGTTACTGGGGCTTTGTGCCGGAGAAGAATCTGGTGGGTAAAGCCACGGCCATCTGGATGAGCTTTGAAAAACAGGAAGGTGAGTGGCCTACCGGCGTGCGTTTCAGCCGGATCGGCGGTATTCATTAATCGCTGACTGATTCCCTGTTAATTTCACGCCGCAGCCTACTGCGGCGTGAAAGATTAAGGGGATATAAACACAGCATTATGTTTCCACTCGTTGTAGAATACTTTCTCGAGCGATAAAAAGTTGGCCCCTGCTGGGAGCCACTGCAAACGAAACAGCTTTGGATCGGCTTTCGGCGAAGCAGGCCTGTTCCGTATGCTGCAAGTTTTTGACGCATTCTTGATCTATTGGTAACTCATGAACCCCATCGTAATAAACAGGCTGCAGCGGAAGCTGGGCTACACTTTTCAACAGCAGGAGCTTTTACTGCAGGCTTTGACTCACCGCAGCGCCAGCAGTAAACACAATGAACGTCTTGAGTTTCTGGGTGACTCGATTCTGAGCTTTGTCATCGCCAATGCGCTCTATCATCGCTTTCCTCGCGTAGACGAGGGCGACATGAGCCGCATGCGCGCCACGCTGGTGCGCGGCAATACGCTGGCGGAGATGGCACGCGAGTTTGACCTGGGCGAATGTCTGCGGCTTGGGCCGGGCGAATTGAAAAGTGGTGGGTTCCGCCGCGAGTCAATCCTGGCGGATACGGTGGAGGCATTGATCGGCGGCGTGTTCCTGGACAGCGACATCCAGACCGTCGAGCGCCTGATTTTGGACTGGTATCGCAGCCGGTTGGACGAAATCAGCCCCGGTGATAAGCAGAAAGACCCGAAAACCCGTTTGCAGGAATTTTTGCAGGGGCGTCATCTGCCGTTGCCTTCTTATTTGGTGGTGCAGGTTCGCGGTGAAGCGCACGACCAAGAGTTTACCATCCACTGCCAGGTGAGTGGTTTGAGCGAGCCCGTGGTGGGCACCGGCTCAAGCCGCCGTAAAGCCGAGCAGGCGGCAGCGGAACAAGCGCTGAAAAAGCTGGAGCTTGAATGAGTGAAGTAAAACAACACTGCGGTTTTATCGCCATCGTCGGCCGCCCGAACGTGGGCAAATCGACGTTGCTGAACCAACTGCTGGGGCAGAAGGTTTCCATTACGTCGCGTAAGCCGCAGACGACCCGTCACCGCATCATGGGCATCGACACCGATGGCGCCTATCAGGCGATCTACGTCGATACCCCTGGGCTGCACATCGAAGAAAAACGCGCCATCAACCGTTTGATGAACCGCGCGGCCAGCAGCTCGATCGGCGACGTCGAACTGGTGATTTTCGTGGTCGAAGGCACCAACTGGACCGCCGACGACGAAATGGTGGTCAACAAGCTGCGCAGCCTGCGCTGCCCGGTATTGCTGGCGATCAACAAGGTCGATAACGTCACTGACAAATCCAAGCTGTTGCCGCACATCGCCTTCCTCAGCCAGCAGATGAATTTCCTCGACGTGGTGCCTATCTCCGCCGAGAAGGGGATGAACGTCGACACCATCGCCGGCATCGTGCGCAAGCTGCTGCCGGAAGCGGAACACCACTTCCCGGAAGACTACATCACCGATCGCTCCCAGCGCTTTATGGCGTCCGAGATCATCCGTGAGAAGCTGATGCGTTTCCTGGGCGAAGAGCTGCCCTATTCGGTGACGGTAGAAATCGAACAGTTCGTGGCCAACGATCGCGGCGGTTACGATGTGCACGGCCTGATCCTGGTCGAGCGCGAAGGCCAGAAGAAAATGGTCATCGGCAATAAAGGCGCCAAGATCAAAACCATCGGCATCGAAGCGCGCCAGGACATGGAAAAGATGTTCGACGCCAAAGTGCATCTGGAGCTGTGGGTGAAAGTGAAATCCGGTTGGGCGGACGACGAACGTGCGCTGCGCAGCCTGGGCTATGTTGACGATCTGAAGTAACGACCCGTGGACGGCTGGGAGCGCGCTTTCGTCCTGCATGGGCGGCCGTACAGTGAAACCAGTCTGATGCTGGATCTGTTTACCGAAGGTCATGGGCGGGTGCGCTTGCTGGCGAAAGGCGCGCGCAGCCGCCGCTCCAATCTGAAGGGTTGCCTGCAGCCCTTTACCCCCCTGTTAGTGCGCTGGGGCGGGCGTGGCGAAGTGAAAACGCTGCGCAACGCCGAAGCGGTCTCCCTTGGTTTACCCCTCAGCGGCATGATGCTCTACAGCGGCCTGTATGTGAACGAGCTGCTGGCGCGCGTGCTGGAGCAGGAAACCAACTACTCGGTGCTGTTCTTCGACTACCTGCAATGCCTGCAGGCGCTGGCGGCGGAAGACAGTTCGCCGGAACAGGCGCTGCGTCAGTTCGAGCTGGCCTTGTTGCACCACCTGGGTTACGGCCTAGATTTCCTGCACTGCGCCGGCAGCGGCCTGCCGGTGGATGATGCCATGACCTACCGCTACCGCGAAGAGAAGGGCTTTATCGCCAGCCTGGTGGTGGATCACTACAGCTTCACCGGGCGCGAACTGCGCGCGCTGGCGGAGCGTCAGTTTCCCGATGCCGAAACGCTGCGCGCCGCCAAGCGTTTCACCCGCATGGCGCTGAAACCCTACCTCGGCGGCAAACCGTTGAAGAGCCGCGAACTGTTCCGCCAGTTTGTGCGCAAACAGCCGAATACGCCGGTCGACGACGCCTGACCTTTTCCCCTTTTGCCGCCCTGCGCCCGCGTGTAAACTGCTGACACTGAAAATCGTATTTAGAGGTTGTCATGGCTGATTTGCTGCTGGGCGTCAATATCGATCACATCGCCACGTTACGTAACGCGCGCGGAACCCAATACCCGGATCCGGTTCAGGCGGCATTCATTGCCGAACAGGCGGGGGCCGACGGCATTACCGTGCATCTGCGCGAAGACCGCCGCCACATCACCGACCGCGACGTGCGCTTGCTGCGCCAGACCATCCAGACGCGCATGAATCTGGAGATGGCGGTGACCGACGAGATGCTGGATATCGCCATTGAGCTGAAGCCGCATTTCTGCTGCCTGGTGCCGGAAAAACGCGAAGAAGTGACCACCGAAGGCGGCCTGGACGTCGCCGGTCAGCTGGACAAAATGAGCGTGGCGGTTGAGCGCCTGGCGCAGGCGGGCATTTTGGTCTCGCTGTTCATCGATCCCGATCATCGCCAAATCGACGCGGCGGTGGCGGTGGGCGCCCCGTATATCGAAATCCACACCGGTGCCTACGCCGAAGCGCAGGGCGAGCTGGCGGTACAGGCCGAGCTGCGCCGCATCGCGGTAGCCGCCGCCTACGCGGCCGAGAAGGGGCTGAAGGTCAACGCCGGCCACGGCCTGACCTATCACAACGTGCAGCCGATCGCCGCGCTGCCGGAAATGCACGAGCTGAACATCGGCCATGCGATTATCGGCCAGGCGGTGATGAGCGGGTTGCCGGCCGCGGTTGCCGACATGAAAGTGCTGATGCGGGAAGCGCGCCGGTAATGGCGGTGCTCGGGCTGGGTACCGACATCGTCGAGATGGCGCGTATCGAGGCGGTGGTGGAGCGCAGCGGCGATCGTCTGGCGCGCCGCGTGCTGAGCGACGCCGAGTGGGCGCTGTATCAGCAGCACCAGCAGCCGATTCGCTTTCTGGCCAAACGTTTCGCCGTGAAAGAGGCCGCTGCCAAGGCGTTCGGTACCGGCATTCGCAACGGCCTGGCGTTCAATCAGTTCGAAGTGTTCAACGATGCGCTGGGCAAGCCGAATATTCGTTTGCACGGCCGCGCCGCCGAGCTGGCGGGGGAGATGGGGGTCACCGCGATCCACGTTTCGCTGGCCGACGAGCGGCGTTATGCCTGCGCGACGGTGATCGTCGAAAGCTGAAAAGAGAAAGGGCGCCTATGGCGCCCTTGTCAGTCCTGCGGCGATTAAATGCGATCGGCGTGGTGCAACACCACGAACTTGTCCCACAGCTGTTCGTTGCTCTCGCGGTGCTGCGGATCGGTAATGATGGTGTTGTCGATCGGGCAGACCTGCTGACAGGTCGGCGTATCGTAATGGCCGACGCACTCGGTGCAGCGGTCGGTATCTATCTGATAAATTTCATCGCCCATCGAAATTGCCTGGTTCGGGCATTCCGGCTCGCACATATCGCAGTTGATGCATTTCTTGGTAATCAGCAGTGCCATTGTCAGTTATCTTTCCATCGGTGTGCTCGGGCTGGCGCGCAATCTATCATAGAATCGCCGCGCAACGGGCACTTTTTCGTCATCTTACCGCTTAGGGTAACTCAGGCGGATCGTCAGCCAACTGATCGAAATCAACCATTCTCTGCCCGTCAAACACCCAGCGTTTATCTGCATCTGCGATACGTATCGTAGGCATCACTTCGGGATGGGCAATCCGTATTCCCGCCTCTTGGGCAAACAACCCGATAAAATCGAACGCGCTTAAGGGATCATCAATGATCTGGTGCTGTTGGTCGCGATCGCTCAGCACCAGCAACGGCACCTGGTAATTCTGCCGGGTATCGCCGCTGTGGCGTAAAGAACGCCCACCGCCGATATCCTTGTGGGAAAGGCCGTGATCGGAGAAATAGAACAGTTTAAACGGTGCGCCGCTCTGTTTCAGGCTGTGATAAACCTGCTCGATAAAACGGTCGGTCTTGCGGTAGGTAGAGAGATAGCAGGCCAGCTCCTTATTCGGCGACTCGACGCTCGGCGGTTCGCCGTTAAGCCGCTCGCAAAAGTCGGCGTGCGAGCCCATCAGATGCAGCACATACAGATTGCCTTGTCCCTGGCGACGCAATAATGGGTCAAATATCGGCAGCAGCGCATCGTCATCGGTATTGCGCGATTGGAAGTCGCCTTTCTTCAGGAAATAATGGCTATCGCTGAACATGGCGATTTTTGATACCGGCGTATCGAATTGTCCGAACATGCCCTGATTGGACAGCCAGTGGGTTTTGAGACCGGCGGCTTTTGCCAGGGTGATGATATTATCTCCGATGGCAATGTTGTGGCCGTTGCTCAAAGCCAGCGTGCGAGGAAGCGATTCGAACGTATTTGGCGCAGTGGAAATATAATTGCTGTAAAATCGTCCATTGGCATTATCCAGAAACGGCGTAGTGGACACCGGATAACCAAATAAGGACATATGATCTTTGCGCATACTTTCGCCGACGATAATGACATAGTTTTCATTCGTCGGTGCGCCTGCGGTTATTGACCAAGTATCCGGTGTTGTAGCACCGGCACTTAATTCATCAACCTGCTGTTGGTATTGATGGTAAGCCGAGTAGAGGGATAAAAAGAAGTCAGGCAATTTAAGATTCGCCACACCGCCATTGAAGGCTCTGGCGATAATGATAACCATCAGCAGGGCTAGCAAGGGAAGTATAGTTTTTTTTGAAATGGCTTGCCGCCAAATAAATAGGCCGAGAATGGCCAGCATAACCAGAATGGCGGCGGGCAGCAGATAACAACTGGCCGGCAGGGTCTGCAAAAACTCCCTCGCTTCTATGAGGTTGGTTTGCAACAGGGCGGACATCACGGCAGCGGAAGGGGTACCGTAAATGGCCCCGACCGGCGCATACAGCGCGCACAGCAGAATAAACGGAATAATCAGGCCGTATCGGGTAAGCGAATGAATAGATAATAATAGCAAAGTAAGCGCAATAAAAAGAATATCAATACCTTTTCCACCGCTGTATCCCATCGCCTTGATTAGAATCAATGCAGTAATGATATAGAGCAAAAAGGTACGCAGAATCGGATGCGTCACGGAATGCCGTAACTTATCTAAAATAACAGTGTGTGTATTCATAATGGTATCGTTAAATAATGCTGTCCATGCACGCCCAATTATTGATCGATAATTGAGCAGGTCATCGCCCGCACATTATTTTTCGAATGCAGAGAAGGGAAATAATTGAACTGGCGGCGTTTTATCGGCCGCCATTATACGCGTCAAACCAACTTTTTCATTAACTGTTCGCTGTGCTTGATGCGATCGCGGGCATGATCGAGATCGTGCTGGATCAATGCCATAAACAGCAGGTCGGTGAGGGCGAACTGGGCGGTGCTGGAGGAGATGGCCGCGCTGCGGGTATGGGGCTCTTCGGCGATGGTATAGAGACAGTGGTCCGCGCGCTGCTGCAGACCATTGGGCGAGAAGCTGGTCAGCGCCAGCACTCTGGCGCCGGCCTGGCGCGCCTCTTCCGCCGCCAGATTGATTTCACGCCGTTCGCCGCTGAAGGAGATCGCCAGCAGCAGATCGCGTTTGTCCAGCGCCTGCACCGCCGCCAGCTGGACGTGCATGTCCGCTTCGGCCACCGCCATCACGCCGATTTTCAGCAGCTTGAAGGAAAAATCCTTGGCCACCAGCCCGGAGGCGCCGATGCCGATCAGCATCACCCGGCGCGCCTGGCGCAGCATGTCCAGCGCCTGATGCAGCCGCTCTTCGCTGTTGATGTCCAGCGTCGCGCGCAGCGCCGCCTGCTTTTCCGCCAGCAGCTTTTCACCGACGGTTTTCAGCGTGTCGCTGCTGAGGATGTGGTTGTGGACGGTCACTACCGGTTCTGCCTGCGGCTGGGCCAGCGTTTCGCTCAGCGCCAGCTTCAGCGCCGGGAAACCTTTATAGCCCAGTTTTTGGGCGAACTTGACCACGCTCGACTGGCTGATGCCGGCCAACTGGGCCAGCTTTTGCGAGCTGAGATGGCGCGCCTGCTCGGCGTTATTCAGCAGAAAGTCCGCCAGCTTGCGGTCGTTTTGCGCCAGTGTCGGATACATCTGGCGAATGCGCAGAAGGGTACTCATTGTTCTTTCCCTGGAAACCAGCGGCCATTTTGCCATGCAGAGGGCGAAAACGCGCGGTGAAAATTTTTGTGAGCTCGTCGTTAAAATAGCAAATAGCGCTCGCTTTGTTGAATAAAATATTCAAATATTGATTTAATTTTGTGAATTAAAAATTCAAAGGTGAACAGATGAACTTAGGCGCACTGGTATCGGAAACCCGCAACCCGGCCACCATGGGGCTGGATGAGATGTCGACGTTGGACATGGTCCGCTGCTTTAACCAGGAAGACCGCAAGGTGCCGGAGGCGATTGAAAAGGTGCTGCCGGCGATTGCGCAGGCGGTCGATTTGGCTGCGGCGGCGCTGAAGGCCGGCGGCCGGCTGATTTATTTGGGCGCCGGCACCAGCGGCCGCCTGGGCGTATTGGATGCCTCCGAGTGCCCGCCGACCTTCGGCGTGCCGCACGGCGTGGTGGTGGGGCTGATCGCCGGCGGGCCGGGCGCGCTGCTCAAAGCGGTGGAGGGGGCGGAAGACGACGAGGCCCTGGGCGAAGCCGATCTCCGGGCGCTGAACCTCACCGCCGTCGATATGGTGGTGGGGTTGGCGGCCTCGGGGCGCACGCCCTACGTGATCGGCGCCCTGCGCTATGCGCGCGGGCTGGGCTGCCCGACGGCGGCCATCTCCTGCAACCCGGATTCGCCGATTGCGCACGAAGCGCAGGTGGCGATTTCGCCGGTGGTGGGGCCAGAGGCGCTGACCGGTTCGACGCGCCTGAAATCCGGCACCGCGCAGAAACTGGTGCTCAACATGCTGTCGACCGGCGCGATGGTCAAGCTGGGTAAGGTCTACCAGAACCTGATGGTGGACGTGAAGGCCACCAACGTCAAACTGGTGGATCGCGCCTGCCGCATCGTGGTGGAGGCCACCGGCGCTGAACGCGCTCAGGCGGAGGCGGCGCTGGCGCAGACCGGTTTTGAGGTTAAACCGGCGATCCTGATGATCTTGGCCGGCGTCAGCGCCGAAGAGGCGCAGCAGCGGCTGCAGCGGCACGACGGCTACCTGCGCGCGGCGTTGGTGCGTTAATTGACGGTGGGGGTGGCGATGGACAAGACAACGGCATTGGCGACACAGATCTTGGCGGGCGTGGGGGGCGAGGGCAATATCCTCAAACTGGAGAACTGCATGACGCGGGTGCGCATCGAGGTCAGCGACGAGCAGCGTCTGGATCTGGCCGCCCTCAAGCAGTTGCCCGGCGTGAAGGGCTATATCAAACAGGGTGAGCAGCATCAGTTTATCGTCGGCCCGGGCGCCGCCGCCAAGGTGGTGGACGCCATGCGCGGGCTGTTGAGCGGCAATGCACAGCCCGCTGCCGCCGTCGGTGACGCCGCCCGCACCAAGGCGCAGGTCAAGCAAAAATACGCTGCGCCGATGAGCGGCGCGCTGAAAAAGCTGGCCGACGTTTTTATTCCGCTGATCCCGGCGTTTATCGCCTCGGGGCTGATCACCGGCATCATCAACCTGCTGAAACGGCCCGACATCGCCGGTCAGCTGGCCGTGGACTACCCGAACGTGCTGGGGCTGCTGGCGATATTCGGCAGCGCGGTATTCGCCATCATGAACATTCTGGTTGGGGTGAACGCCGCGCGGGTGTTCGGCGGCTCACAGGCGATGGGCGGCGTGATGGCCGGGATCCTCTCCAGCCCTGCGCTGGCGCAGATCACGTTGTTCGGCGAGGCGCTGCAGCCGGGGCGCGGCGGGGTGATCGCCGTGCTGCTGGTGGTGGCGTTGATGTGCTGGGTGGAGAAACGCCTGCGTACGCTGTTGCCGGAGTCGGTCGAACTGATCCTTAACCCACTGCTGACCACGCTGGTCACCGCCTCGTTGGCGATCCTGATCCTGCAGCCGGTCGGGGGGGTTATTTCCGATGCCATCGCCCACGGCGCCAATCTGGCGATCGACAAGGGCGGGCTGCTTGTCGGGGCGCTGCTCTCGGGGCTGTTCCTGCCGCTGGTGCTCTCCGGCCTGCATCAGGGGCTGGTGCCGATCCACGTCGAGCTGGTGCAGGCGCACGGTTCCAACCCGCTGCTGCCGATCCTGGCGATGGCCGGCGTCGGTCAGGTGGGGGCGGCGCTGGCGGTGCTGTTGAAAACCCGCAATGCGCGGCTGAAGAAGGTGATCAAAGGGGCGTTGCCGGTCGGCATTCTCGGCATCGGCGAGCCGCTGATCTTCGGGGTGACGCTGCCGCTGGGGCGGCCGTTTATCGGCGCCTGCCTCGGCGGGGCGGTCGGCGGTGCGCTCATCAGCTACTGGAAGGTGGCGACGGTGATTACCTTCGGCATTTCGGGGCTGCCTTTGGCGTTGACCATCGTCTCAGGTAAGGTGATGTTGTATCTGGCGGGGATGCTGATTACGATTATCGCCGGTTTTCTCTTCACCTGGATGATGGGGTTCAACGATCCCGAGGAGTAGCGTTTGAGCGACAAGCAGCAACCATCGGCCGCAGAAGGGCGCCGCGTGGTCTTTTTCGATCTGGACGGCACTCTGCATCAGGAGGATATGTTCGGCAGTTTCTTGCGCTTCCTGCTGCGCTGTTTACCGCTGAATCTGCTGCTGGTGATACCGCTGTTGCCATTGATTGGCCTGGCGCTGTTGCTGCTGGGGCGCGCCGCGCGCTGGCCGATGAGCCTGTTGCTGTGGGCGATCACCTTCGGGCGCTCCGAAGCGACGCTGAAGGCGTTGGAGCGGCAGTTTATCGAGGCTTTCCGCCAGAAGGTGACCGCGTTTCCGGTGGTGCAAATGCGCTTGCGGCAGTATTTGGATGAGCACGATGCCGAGGTGTGGCTGATTACCGGCTCGCCGGAGCAACTGGTGGCGCAGGTCTATCGGGATTCGGCGTTTCTGCCGCGGGTGCGATTGGTCGGCAGCCGCATCGCGCGCCGCTATGGCGGCTGGGTGCTGACCTTGCGCTGTCTGGGCGTACAAAAAGTGGTGCAGCTGGAGCAACGGCTCGGTGCGCCGCTGAAGCTGTACAGCGGTTACAGCGACAGCAAGCAGGATAACCCGCTGCTGTTTTTTTGCGAACACCGCTGGCGGGTAAGCAAGCAGGGCGAGCTGCAGCAGCTGGAATAAACAAAGGGCGGAGAATTCCGCCCTTTGCTGTTATCGCTACCGCGATCAGTCGTCGGTTACGTCGTGCGGTTTGCGCCCCAGTTGCCAAATCTTCTCCGCATAATGCCCCAACGCCCACAGGCTCAGGCCGAGCAGCGCGAAGAAAATCGCCTTCGGCATGCTGTCCCAGAAAAACTCGAACAGGCGGGTATACAGGTTGATGCCGAGGAAGGTCAATCCAAAGCCGCGCAGCATGGCGTCGTCATGCTTCAACCCCAGCCAGATGGCGGCGAGGGCGGCCAGCCCGAACAGCAGGCTCCAGTGGAACAGCTCAATCTGGCGCGCGCGGTACCAGCTGTCGAGATCGCCGTAGTTGCCAAAGATGGATAGCAGCCACAGCGCGATGAACAGGTACAGCAGGCCCATCGCCAGCGACACCCGCTGCAGGCCGCGCTGCGCCAACAGCGGCCGCAGCAGCAATGCGGCGGCGATCAGCACCGCGCCGAAGGCGATAAAGCGAATCGGGTAGCTCATGCCGAGCCAGTAGGCGCCCCAGCCGGACAGGTAGCCGGTTTCGGCGCCGAAGGCATTGCCGAGCGACAGCAGGGCGAACCACCACACCAGCCCGGAGCGGCTGAACCAGCCGATCGCGCCGTACAGCAGCGCGGCGACCAGCAGCAGTACGGAAACCCGGCCGCTGCCGTTATCCAGCCAGACCCCCAACTGCCATAAGGCGCAGGCGGTGAGCAACACGGCGACAAACAGCGCCGCCTCATTGCCGTAGCGTTTTTCCGGGTGCTGTTGGCGGCGGCGCAGCGCCCAGACGTAGGCCAGCGCCGCCAGTACGCCGGCGATCGCCATGCGCACCGGCGCGTCGAAGCGGAACAGTTCGCTCAGCCATTCAAGCAGTGCGCTGTCGGCGAACAGGCTGGTGACGGCGATCAGCAACGAGGCCAGCGCGGCGAGAAACGCATAGCGCGCCAGCCGTCGCCAGTCGAAAGGTTGTACGTCCACATGCAGCAGCAACTGCTGCCGTTGCTCGGGTGTCAAGGCGCCTTCCCCAACCCAGCCGTCCAGCGCCTTGCGCACCACGACGGCGTTCTTTTTACTGAGTTTCATGTTTCTTGTCCCTGAATCACACGCTGATTCGGCCAGTATAGCCATTGGCGGGCGGCTACGACAAAGGGAGGCTAGTGTGTATAATGCCCGCCGCAAAAGCGCACGAGGAATTATGCGATGACTGAATATAACGATGAGTACTGGATGCGTCAGGCATTGCAGCTGGCCCTGCGCGCGCAGGAAGAGGGCGAGGTGCCGGTGGGTGCGCTACTGGTGCTGGACAATCAGGTCATCGGCGAGGGCTGGAACCGCCCGATCGGCCGACACGATCCAACCGCGCACGCCGAGATCATGGCGCTGCGCCAGGGCGGCGCGGTGCTGCAAAACTACCGCTTGTTGAACGCCACGCTGTACGTCACGCTGGAGCCCTGCGTGATGTGCGCCGGTGCGATGGTGCACAGCCGTATCCGCCGGTTGGTGTATGGCGCCGCCGACGAGAAAACCGGCGCTGCCGGTTCGCTGGTGGACATTTTGCGCCATCCGGGCATGAACCATCAGGTGGAGATCGTCTCGGGCGTGCTGGCGGACGAATGCGCCGCCACCCTGAGCAATTTCTTCCGCCTGCGCCGCGAACAGAAAAAAGCGCTCAAGCTGGCGCAGCGGGCGGCGGATAAGCCGGAATAATCAGTAGTTGAGCGCCAGTTCCGGCATCACCGTCGGATAGCCTTTCCCCAACGCTTCCTGCTCGGCGGCCGCTTGCGCCGCCTTTCTCTCTTTTTCCTGCAGATAACCTACCAGGCTGACCTGGTAGCGGCGGATGTTCTCTACATAGTTGTAGGCTTCACGCCCGCGCGCATAGCCGTAGGTCAGCTGCGGGTAGTAGCGCTTTTGGCTGAGCATCGGCAGGCGCTGTTTGACGTCGACCCAGCTGTCCGGATTGCCTTTTTGCGTTTTGGTCAGCTTGCGTGCGTCCAGCATATGGCCCCAGCCCATGTTGTAGGCCGCCAGCGAGAACCAGATGCGCTCGTCTTCCGGCACGCTGTCCGGCACCTTGGCCATCAGTCGCTGCAGGTAGAGCGCGCCGCCCTGAATGCTCTCTTCCGGATCGAGGCGGTCGTTGACCCCCAGGCCGTCGGCGGTGGCGCGGGTCAGCATCATCAGGCCACGCACGCCGGTGGGGGAGGTGGCCTGCGGATTCCAGTGCGATTCCTGATAGGCGATGGCCGCCAGCAGCTTCCAGTCGATCTCGTTGGCGTGCTTCTCGAACAGCGGGCGGAAGTTGGGCAGCACCGAGTCGATGGCCGACAGGAAGGTTTTGGTGTCCACATAGTCGAAGCTGCCGACGTGGCCGAGGTATTTCTCCTCCAGCCGCGCCAGGGTGCCGTCGTCCACCATTTGACTGTAGAAATCCAGCATCGCTGCGTACAGGCTGTCGTCGCCGTCACGTTTGAGATACCAGGTGACCGGCTCTTCGTCGGTGACGTCGAACGCCACCGCCAGCTGCGGATGGATGCGCTGCAGCAGCGCGATGGTCACCGAATCGCCGAGGGTGTAGTCCAGCTTGCCGTCGGCAACCCGCTCCAGCAGCTCTTTGGAGGTGAGATCGCTGGAGGACTCCCAGGTGAGATCCGGGTATTTATCCTGCTTGAGCTGTTTTAGCGTGCTGACGTGCGCGGAACCGGAGGCGACCGCCAGCTTGCCTTTGATGTCGGCGAAGCTTTTCGGCCGCGGGGTGCCCAGTCGGTACACCAGCTGTTGGGAAACAGAGTAGTAGGCCGGGCCAGTGCGTGCGCGGCTGAGGCGTTCCTGGTTGTAGATAAGGCCCGCCGCCAGCAGGTCGGCGTCGTCGTCGTCCAGATCGTCGAACAGGTCATTGATATTCTGATGGGGGATCACCACCAGCTTCACCCCGAGGTAGTTGGCGAAGCGCTTGGCCAGTTCGTAGTCGAGCCCACCCGGCCCTTGCTTGGTGTTGAAATAGGTCAGCGGTGAATTCAGCGTGCTGATACGCAACTCGCCGCGGGAGATGATCTCCTGGAGTTGCCCGCCCTGGCCGCTGCGCCAGGTAATATTGGGCCACAGCGCGAGAGCCAGAAGCAGGGTGACAACGCCGATGAGGATGTAGTTTATTTTAAGACGTTTCAAATAGTTATCCAGTGGTGGCACAGGTACACCGGCGACGACAACCGCGACTTTTCTCATGGTTAAATCACCAGTGCGGGGGGCATTTTGCGCAACAAAACGCCAGTGTGCAACTTTATTGACACGTTATGACAATTCGTCGGTGCGGCACGCTTTTATCAATAATCCCTACGCAAACGGTTTCGTCGGCGGCGAGGATTCTCTATAATGACGCGCGTTTTCCCCTGTTGCGCCCAATGAAGCGTCTTATCCGTCGCTTCGAAGACGAGAGAACTTTGATTATGGAAATTCTGCGTGGTTCGCCCGCTTTATCGGCTTTTCGCATTACCAAACTGCTGTCCCGCTGCCAGGACGCTCACCTGCCCGTCAGTGATATCTACGCCGAGTACGTCCACTTTGCCGATGTTAGTGCACCGCTAAGTGCCGAAGAACACGCCAAGCTTCAGCGTCTGCTCAAGTACGGTCCTTCTCTCGCCGAACACGCTCCCGAAGGCCGGTTGCTGCTGGTTACGCCGCGTCCGGGCACCATTTCTCCCTGGTCTTCCAAAGCCACCGATATTGCCCACAACTGCGGTTTGCAACAGGTGCTGCGGTTGGAGCGCGGCCTGGCGTTCTACGTCAAGGCGCCCGAGCTGACGGAAACCCAGTGGCGCCAGCTCGCCGCGCTGCTGCACGATCGCATGATGGAAACCGTCTTCAGCGAGCTGCAACAGGCCGAACAGCTGTTCGCGCACCATCAGCCGGCGCCGTATCAGTCGGTCGATGTGCTGGGCGCAGGGCGCACCGCGCTGGAGCAGGCCAACGTCCGGCTCGGCCTGGCGCTGGCGCAGGACGAGATCGACTACCTGCTGAATGCCTTTACCGGTTTGGGGCGCAACCCGACGGATATCGAACTCTATATGTTCGCGCAGGCCAACTCCGAGCACTGCCGCCACAAGATTTTCAACGCCGACTGGATCATCGACGGCGAACAGCAGCCTAAATCGCTGTTCAAAATGATCAAGAACACCTATGAGCAGACGCCGGACTACGTGCTGTCGGCGTATAAAGACAACGCCGCCGTGATGGAAGGCTCGCAGGTCGGTCGCTTCTTCGCCGCGCCGGAGAACGGCACGTACGATTACCATCAGGAAGACGCGCACATCCTGATGAAGGTAGAAACCCACAACCACCCGACGGCGATCTCACCGTGGCCGGGCGCCGCGACCGGCTCCGGCGGCGAGATCCGCGACGAGGGCGCCACCGGCCGCGGCGCCAAGCCGAAGGCCGGCCTGGTGGGCTTCTCGGTGTCCAACCTGCGCATTCCCGGCTTTGAACAGCCGTGGGAGCAGGATTTCGGCAAGCCGGAACGCATCGTCACCGCGCTGGATATCATGACCGAAGGCCCGCTGGGCGGCGCGGCATTCAACAACGAATTCGGTCGTCCGGCGCTGCTGGGCTACTTCCGTACCTATGAAGAGCGCGTCAACAGCCATAACGGCGTTGAGCTGCGCGGCTATCACAAACCGATCATGCTGGCGGGCGGTATCGGCAACATCCGCGCCGATCACGTGCAGAAAGGGGAAATCACCGTCGGCGCCAAGCTGGTGGTGCTGGGCGGCCCGGCGATGAATATCGGCCTGGGCGGCGGCGCAGCCTCGTCGATGGCGTCAGGCCAGTCCGATGCCGATCTGGACTTCGCTTCGGTGCAGCGCGACAACCCAGAAATGGAGCGCCGCTGTCAGGAAGTGATTGACCGCTGCTGGCAGCTGGGCGACCAGAACCCGATCCTGTTTATCCATGACGTCGGTGCCGGCGGCCTGTCCAACGCCATGCCGGAGCTGGTGAGCGACGGCGGCCGCGGTGGCCGCTTCGAGCTGCGCGATATCCTCAACGACGAGCCGGGCATGAGTCCGCTGGAAGTGTGGTGCAACGAATCGCAGGAACGTTACGTGATGGCGATTGCCCCGGCGCAGATGGCACAGTTCGACGAGATTTGCCGCCGCGAGCGCGCACCTTATGCGGTGATCGGCGAAGCGACCGAAGAACAGCACCTGACGCTGAACGACCGCCACTTCGACAACCAGCCGATCGACATGCCGCTGGACGTGCTGCTCGGCAAGACGCCGAAAATGACCCGCGACGTTACCCGCCTGCAGGCGCATGGCGAGGCGGTGCAGCGTGAGAACATCACGCTGGCCGACGCGGTGAAACGCGTGCTGCATTTGCCGGCCGTTGCGGAGAAAACCTTCCTGATCACCATCGGCGACCGCACCGTTACCGGCATGGTGGCGCGTGACCAGATGGTCGGCCCGTGGCAGATCCCGGTGGCCGACTGTGCGGTCACCACCGCCAGCCTGGACAGCTATTACGGCGAAGCGATGTCGCTCGGCGAACGCGCGCCGGTGGCGCTGCTGGACTTCGCCGCCTCCGGCCGCCTGGCGGTCGGGGAAGCGCTGACCAACCTGGCCGCCACGGAAATCGGCAGTCTGAAGCGCGTGAAGCTGTCCGCCAACTGGATGGCCGCCGCCGGCCACCCGGGTGAAGACGCCGGCCTGTACGAAGCGGTGAAAGCGGTGGGCGAAGAGCTGTGCCCGGCGCTGGGCATCACCATTCCGGTGGGTAAAGACTCCATGTCGATGAAAACCCGCTGGCAGGAAGGCAATGAACAGCGTGAAATGACCTCGCCGCTGTCGCTGGTCATCACCGCCTTCGCCCGCGTGGAAGACGTGCGCCACACCGTGACGCCACAATTGCGCACCGATAAGGGCGACAGCGCGCTGCTGTTGATCGACCTGGGCAACGGCCATAACGCGCTGGGCGCCACCGCGCTGGCGCAGGTTTACCGCCAACTGGGCGACAAACCTGCCGACGTGCGCAACGTTGCGCAGCTGGCGGGCTTCTTCAACGCCATGCAGCAGCTGGTGGCCGATCGCGCGCTGCTGGCTTACCACGATCGCGCCGACGGCGGCCTGCTGGTGACGCTGGCGGAGATGGCCTTCGCCGGTCACTGCGGCGTAGAGGTTAACCTCGATGGCCTCGGCGACGATGCGCTGGCGGTACTGTTCAACGAAGAGCTGGGCGCGGTGATCCAGGTGAGCGCCGAACGCCTCGACGACGTGAAGCGGGCGTTCGCGCAGCACGGTCTGACCGACAACGTGCATCACATCGGCAGCGTGCAGGCCGGCGATCGTTTCGTCATCACCCAGCACGGCAAGGCGCTGTACAGCGAAAGCCGCAATACGCTGCGCACCTGGTGGGCGGAAACCACCTGGCAGATGCAGCGCCTGCGCGATAACCCAGCGTGCGCCGATCAGGAACATCAGGCCAAGCAGGATGAACAAGATCCTGGCCTGAACGTGAAACTGACCTTCGCCCCCGAGGAAGACATCGCCGCGCCGTACATCGCCAAGGGCGCTCGCCCGAAAGTAGCGGTGCTGCGCGAGCAGGGGGTGAACTCCCACGTTGAAATGGCGGCGGCGTTCCACCGCGCCGGCTTTGACGCGGTGGACGTGCACATGAGCGATCTGCTGGCCGGGCGCCGCGATCTGCAGGACTTCCACACGCTGGTGGCCTGCGGCGGCTTCTCTTACGGCGACGTACTGGGTGCCGGCGAAGGCTGGGCGAAGTCTATCCTGTTCAACGAGCGGGTGCGTGACGAGTTCGAGGCGTTCTTCCACCGTCCGCAGACGCTGGCGCTGGGCGTATGCAACGGCTGCCAGATGATGTCCAACCTGCGCGAGCTGATCCCGGGCGCCGAACACTGGCCGCGCTTCGTGCGCAACCTGTCGGATCGCTTCGAGGCGCGCTTCAGCCTGGTGGAAGTGGCGGCCAGCCCGTCGCTGTTCATGCAGGGCATGACTGGTTCGCGCATGCCGATCGCCGTTTCCCACGGTGAAGGGCACGTCGAAGTGCGCGATGCGGCGCATCTGGCGGCGCTGGAAAGCCACGGCCTGGTGGCGCTGCGTTTCGTCAACAATGCCGGTCAGGTCACGGAGGCTTACCCGGCTAACCCGAACGGGTCGCCGAACGGCATTACTGCCGTGACCAGCGCCAACGGGCGCGCGACGGTAATGATGCCGCACCCGGAACGCGTGTTCCGCACCGTCAGCAACTCCTGGCACCCGGAAGAGTGGGGCGAGGACAGCCCGTGGATGCGTATGTTCCGCAACGCCCGTAAGCAACTGGGCTAAAAACGGCCACCACCGTATAGAGGGCGCAAGCAATTGCGCCCTTTTTAATGGCCGGCGTTCGCCGACTGGCGGCAGTGTCTGCATTTTGCGACAGGCGCCATTTTTCCTGTCGCTAAATGGAGACATTTAACTGTTTGATTTTATTGGTGGTAAGCGGGGTTGGCTTTAGTTGTCTGCATTTGGCGACAGCGCGGCGTTTTTTTCATCACTCATCGGGGCGTGATGCGCAAAGAAATTTGCTGATATAATTTTATTTTTTAATAAAATCATGTGATTATAATTTTAATTGCAAAGTTGGCACGCAACGTGCATTATTCTCGTCAGTTGCTCATTCAACTTTTTATGACGGCGCCGTTATTAGACGGCAAATCGCCTCATAAGCCTCCGAATGATGCCAAAGAAATGGTGCCTATCGTCCAACTAAACCGATAACAGACCGTGCAAGCGGCTTTATCAAGCATCGGGCGACACGTGGAGTGAGGCACCGCCTGTATCCAACTGTGATGAAGGGTTCATCAATCCTGGATACTTACGGATGCTATTCGTCCTGTTCGATGCCAGCCGCTGCGCTACATCACCCTGGGGACGAGGTTCAAGGGCATCCACACTTTCCTTGCGTTGGGGCAAGTTTCTTGCCCCGATGTCAATTCTCAACGCTGCGCTTATCCCTGTTTCGTTGCCTATGCCCTCGAACGCAGACGCTCTCCCCACACTCTCGTTTTCGCACCGGTTGATATTACCGGGGCCGCATGTCGTCGGCAGGCCAGGCCTATGGGCGCGGTTCACCGATCCCACGGCTTTTTCCTGGCGCGTTCAGGATTCTCCCTTGCCGGGCTTTTCTCTTTCCGGCGAGTCAGTTAGCATCGTGACAGAGCTGAGAGAATGAGATGATTTCGTTGAAAAAATGGCGTTTATTTCCCCGTTCGCTGCGGCAATTGGTGCTGCTGGCCTTTCTGTTGGTGCTGCTGCCGCTGTTGGTGCTGGCCTATCAAGCCTACCAGAGCCTGGATCACCTCAGCGCGCAGGCGGCGGACATCAACCGCACCACGCTGGTGGACGCGCGGCGCAGTGAGGCGATGACCAGCGTGGCGCTGGAGATGGAGCGCAGCTATCGTCAGTACTGCGTGCTGGTCGATCCTACGCTGCAGAAGCTGTACCAGAACCAGCGCAAGCAATATTCGCAGATGCTGGACGCCCACGCGCCGATTCTGCCGGACGAGCGTTACTACCAAACGCTGCGTCAGTTGCTGACCCAGCTGGCGGCGATCAAATGCCATAACAGCGGGCCGGACCAAGAGGCTTCGGCCTTGCTCGAATCGTTCTCCCGTTCCAACGCCGAAATGGTGCAGGCCACGCGCGCGGTGGTGTTCTCGCGCGGCCAGCAGCTGCAGCAGGCCATCGCCGAGCGCGGCCAGTTCTTCGGCTGGCAGGCGCTGCTGCTGTTCCTGGTCAGCGTGCTGCTGGTGGTGCTGTTCACCCGCATGATCATCGGGCCGGTCAAGGCCGTGGAGCGGATGATCAACCGCCTGGGGGAAGGGCGCGCGCTGGGCAGCACCGCGTCGTTCAAAGGGCCGCGCGAGCTGCGTTCGCTGGCGCAGCGCATCATCTGGCTGAGCGAGCGGCTGGCGTGGCTGGAATCGCAGCGCCACGAATTCTTGCGCCATATCTCGCACGAGTTGAAAACGCCGCTGGCCAGCATGCGCGAAGGCACCGAGCTGCTGGCCGACGAGGTGGCGGGGCCGCTGACTTCCGATCAGAAAGAGGTGGTGACGATCCTCGACAACAGCAGTCGCCACCTGCAGCAGCTGATTGAACAGCTGCTGGATTACAACCGCAAACTGGCCGATGGCCCGGCGGAACACGAGAACGTCGAGCTGCGCGAGATGGTCGATTTGGTGGTCGCCGCGCACAGTTTGCCGGCGCGGGCGAAGATGATTTCCACCGAAATCGTGCTGGAGGCGGAAATCTGCTGGGCAGAGCCTACGCTATTAATGCGCGTGCTGGATAATCTCTACTCCAATGCGGTGCACTACGGCAAGGAATCCGGTAACATTTGGATCCGCAGCCGTCAGGTTGGACAACGGGTGCAAATCGACGTCGCCAATACCGGCACGCCGATCCCCGAGGCTGAAAGAGCCATGATTTTCGAGCCTTTTTTCCAGGGTAGTCACCAGCGAAAAGGGGCGGTAAAAGGAAGCGGACTGGGGTTGAGCATCGCTCAGGACTGTATCCGTCGCATGCGCGGTGAGCTGCAACTGGCGACGGTCGCCGGTGCAGACGTCTGCTTCCGCATTGAACTGCCGTTAACCGCCGAGAATGAATAAATAATGTACACATGGTCTAAGCGCCTTCGTCTTTCACAGACCGAACGTTCACCGCGTGCCACGCACAGAGCGCCGCTCGGCAAACGCCCGATCAGCTGGTTGGGCGCCGTCTTCTTTATGCCGCTGTTGCTGGCGGGCTGCGTCGATCGCGCCGTCAGCGGCGGCCTGAACTCTCAGCAGCAAGAGGCGATCCCGGATACCAAGGTGATCGATTACCGCACCGCGGCTTGCGATACCCTGTGGCAGTTGGACGACAAGGATGCGCTGGATAATGCGCTCTACTGGCTGCGCGCGATGGACTGCGCCGATCGCATCGGGTCGACCCAGGCGCGCGCGCTGGCGAAAACGGTGCCGGGTGACAGCTGGTCCGGCGTTTTCAAACAGAGCATCCTGCTGGGTAGCGCACAGCCGACCTCCGGCGAACGCCGCCAGATGATCGACAGGATCAACAGCTACCGGATGGAGTTCCCCGGCTCGCTGCGTCCACTGACGCAGCTGTGGCACCAGCAGCAGATGCTGCAGATCACGCTGTTCGATGAGAAAGCGCGCTATCAGCATCTGCAGGAGAGCAGCGACAGCCAGATCGATTCGCTGCGCCAGAGCCAGGCGCGTTTGCAATCGCAGCTGCAGGACACCTCGCGCAAGCTGGAAAACCTGACCGACATCGAGCGCCAGCTCTCTTCGCGCAAGCAGCTGCAAGGGGAAATCCCGGACAACGGCGCGGGCTCCCAAAAGGGCGAAGCCGCCGGTAAAAACGGCGCGGCCGCCAAAGGGGCTGAGCCGCAGGACGAGCCGGAAAAGGGCACCGCGCTGCCGGTTGAACCGGAAGACACCTATACGCCGCCCCCTGCCAATAAGGAGTCCCACGCGCAATGACCGCACGCAAACCGGCCAACCTGTTATTGGTTGACGACGATCCCAGCCTGCTGAAGCTGCTGGGCATGCGCCTGACCAGTGAAGGTTTTCACGTCACCACCGCCGAAAGCGGCCAGGAAGCGCTGCGCCTGCTGGCGCGCGAACAGATCGATCTGGTGATCAGCGATCTGCGTATGGACGAGATGGACGGCATGGCGCTGTTCGCCGAGATCCAAAAACATCAGCCGGGCATGCCGGTGATCATTCTCACCGCGCACGGTTCGATTCCCGATGCGGTGGCCGCCACCCAGCAAGGGGTGTTCAGCTTCCTCACCAAACCGGTGGATCGCGATGCGCTGTACAAGGCCATCGACGAGGCGCTCGCGCTGTCGGCCACCCCGGCCGGCGACGAGGCCTGGCGGGAAGACATCGTCACCCGCAGCCCGCTGATGCTGCGCCTGCTGGAGCAGGTGAAAATGGTGGCGCAGTCCGACGTCAGCGTGTTGATCAACGGCCAGAGCGGCACCGGCAAAGAGGTGGTGGCGCAGGCGATCCACGCCGCCAGCCCGCGCGCCGGCAAGGCGTTCATCGCCATCAACTGCGGCGCGCTGCCGGAGCAGCTGCTGGAGTCCGAACTGTTCGGCCACGCCAAGGGCGCCTTTACCGGCGCGGTCAGCAGCCGCGAAGGGCTGTTCCAGGCGGCGGCGGGCGGCACGCTGTTCCTCGACGAAATCGGCGATATGCCGCTGTCGCTGCAGGTGAAGTTGCTGCGTGTGCTGCAGGAGCGCAAGGTGCGGCCGCTGGGCAGCAACCGCGATCTGGACATCGACGTGCGCATCATCTCCGCCACCCACCGCGATCTGCAAAAGGCGATGGCGAAGAACGAGTTCCGCGAGGATCTCTACTACCGCCTCAACGTGGTGAACCTGAAGATCCCGGCGCTCAACGAGCGCGCCGAAGACATTCCGCTGCTGGCCAACCACCTGTTGCGCGAAGCGGCTCAGCGGCACAAGCCGTTCGTGCGCAGCTTCTCGACCGACGCCATGAAGCGGCTGATGACCGCCAGCTGGCCGGGCAACGTGCGTCAGCTGGTCAACGTCATCGAGCAGTGCGTGGCGCTGACCTCGGCGCCGGTGATCAGCGAAGCCCTGGTGGAGCAAGCGCTGGAAGGAGAAAACACCGCGCTGCCGACCTTTGCCGAAGCGCGCAACCAGTTTGAGTTGCACTACCTGCGCAAGCTGCTGCAGATCACCAAGGGCAACGTGACCCAGGCCGCACGCATGGCGGGCCGCAACCGCACCGAGTTTTACAAATTGCTGTCGCGTCACGAGCTGGACGCCAACGATTTCAAAGAATGACAGATTCCCGCCGGTGCCTGCCACGCAGGTTCTCAACAAATCCGGCGGAATGATTTACACTCCGTTCTCTTTGCCGCGGCGCGCCCCGGCGTAGAGCACCATGGAACGTATTAAGCGGGATCGTACACAAATGAGCAGATCACTTTCCATCGCCCTGGCCCAGCTGAACCTGCTGGTCGGCGACATTGAAGGCAACACCGAACGCATGTTGCAAATCGTGCAGGAGCAGCAGAAGGCGGGAGCCGATCTGGTCATGTTCAGCGAACTGGCGCTGTCCGGCTACCCGCCGGAAGACCTGCTGTATCGCAATGATTTCTACCAGCGCTGCGACGCGCAGCTGCTGCGCCTGCAGCAGGCCTCCGCCGAGACGGCGATCCTGGTCGGCCACCCGTGGCGCGAAGGCGACAAGCTGTATAACGCGCTGTCGCTGTTTGCCGAAGGGCGCCTGCTGACCCGCTACTTCAAGCAGCAGCTGCCGAACTACGGCGTGTTTGATGAGAAGCGCTATTTCCATGCCGGCAACGACACCTGCGTGGTGGAGCTGAAAGGCTACCGTCTGGGGCTGCTGATTTGCGAAGATCTGTGGTTCCCTGAGCCGATCGACGCCGCCAAGGCGGCCGGCGCGGAGATTATCCTGTCGATCAATGCCTCGCCGTATAACCGCGAAAAACCGTATATCCGTAAAACGCTGATGGCCGGCCACTGCCAGCGCACCCAGCTGCCGCTGGTGTACCTCAACCAGGTCGGCGGCCAGGATGAGCTGATCTTCGACGGCTGCTCCAAGGTATTCGACGCCGCCGGCACCATGACCCACCGTCTGGCGGCCTTCGACGAGCAGGTGACTCGTCTGGAATTCAACGAGCTGGCCGTGGTGCCGATGGCCGATCCGGCCGCTGAACTGCCGCAGCTGGCGCAGGTGTATCAGGCGCTGGTGCTGGCGGTGCGCGACTACGTGACCAAAAACGGCTTTAAAGGCGCGGTGCTGGGGCTGTCCGGCGGCATCGACTCGGCGCTGACGCTGGCGATCGCCGTGGATGCGTTGGGTAAAGACAAGGTGCAGGCGCTGATGATGCCGTTCCGCTATACCGCGGATATCAGCATCGCCGACGCCAAGGAAGAGGCGGAAATCCTTGGCGTGGAGTTCGATATCGTCTCCATCGAACCGATGTTCGACGCCTTTATGGGCCAGCTGTCGCCGATGTTCGCCGGCACCGAGCGTGACACCACCGAAGAAAACCTGCAGGCGCGTTGCCGCGGGGTGGTGCTGATGGCGCTGTCCAACAAACGCCGTAGCATCGTGCTGACCACCGGTAACAAGAGCGAAATGGCGGTGGGTTACGCCACGCTGTACGGCGATATGGCCGGCGGTTTCGACGTGTTGAAAGACGTGCCGAAAACGCTGGTGTTCAAGCTGTCCGAATACCGTAATACCGTCTCCTACGTGATCCCGCAGCGGGTGATCGATCGTCCGCCGTCCGCCGAGCTGGCGCCGGATCAGGTCGATCAGGACAGCCTGCCGCCGTACGATATCCTGGATGCGATCCTGGAAGGCTACGTTGAGCGTGACAAGTCGGTCGCCGATCTGGTGGCCGAAGGGTTCGACGAAGCGATCGTGCGCAAGGTGATCCGCCTGGTGGACATCAACGAATACAAGCGGCGTCAGGCCGCCGTCGGGCCGCGCATCACCGCCCGTAACTTCGGCAAAGACCGCCGCTACCCCATCACATCCGGTTTTGGCCGCAAAAATTGGTAAAAGGAAAGAAGATGAAAAAGATCGACGCGATTATCAAGCCGTTCAAACTGGATGACGTCCGCGAAGCGCTGGCCGAAGTGGGCATCACCGGCATGACGGTCACCGAAGTGAAAGGTTTCGGCCGCCAGAAGGGCCACACCGAGCTATACCGCGGTGCCGAGTACATGGTCGACTTTTTGCCTAAGGTGAAGATCGAGATCGTGGTTGCCGACGACATCGTTGACACCTGCGTGGAAACCATCATGCAGACCGCGCAGACCGGCAAGATCGGCGACGGAAAAATCTTCGTCTTCGACGTGGCGCGCGTGGTGCGCATCCGTACCGGCGAGCAGGACGAAGAAGCGATCTGATCCTCTGCCATCAAGGGCGCAGCGTGCTGCGCCCTTGTCATTTCTGTCCTCCGCGCATCATGCTTCTTCGCCTCGCCGTTTCCCCCTTTTTGCCTGTCAGCATTCTAAAAAAGCGAACGCTATCGCGTTTTTGATACTTTTCCCGATCGCTTCGTGGCCGGCGTCTACACTCAACGCAATGTTTTTGCTTGAGGAATCCCCCCCATGATGACGTTACGCCAAATCCGCCACTTCATCGCCGTGGCGGAAACCGGGTCGATCTCCGCCGGCGCCCAGGCGGTGTTTGTCTCCCAGTCTTCGCTGACGCTCGCTATCCAGCAGCTGGAAACCGAGATCGGCGTGCGGCTGTTCGATCGCCACGCCAAGGGCATGACGCTGACCCATCAGGGGCATCAGTTTTTGCGCCAGTCGTATCTGATCCTGGCGACGGTGGACAACGCCAAGCGCAGCCTGCAGATCGGCACCGAAAGCCTGACCGGCAAGCTGACCGTCGGCGTCACCAGCCTGGTGGCCGGCTACTTTCTGGTGGAGCTGCTCACGCGCTTTAAATCGGCCTATCCCAACGTCACCGTGCAGGTGGTAGAAGACGAACGCCCGTACATCGAGCATCTGCTGGTCAGCGGCGAGATCGACATCGGCGTACTGATCTTGTCGAACATCGAGGACCGCGACGCGCTGCAGACCGAGGTGCTGATGCACTCGCCGTACCGCCTGTGGCTGCCGCCGCTGCACCCGCTGCTGGAGCACGAGAGCATCAGCCTGGCGGACGTGGCCAAACAGCCGCTGATCCAGCTCAACGCCGATGAAATGGACGTGCACGCGCGGCGCATCTGGGCGCGCGCCGGGCTGAAGCCGGAGATCGCCATGAAGACCGCCTCGACCGAGGCGGTGCGCAGTCTGGTGGCGGCGGGGATGGGGGTCTCCATCCAGCCGGACATGGCGTACCGCGCTTGGTCGCTGGAGGGCAACATGATCGAGGCGCGCAAGCTGGACGATCTGCTGGAGCCGCTGGATATCGGGTTGGCATGGCGGCGCGGCAGCGCGCGGCCGGAGCTGGTGACGCCGTTCCTCACCATCGCGCGCGAGAACGGCAGCAAACACGCCGCAGGGCTTAAGCATTCGATTTAATCGAACGCGTCGTTCAGTATTTAGAATTTGTTGCCCGCCAGAGGCTCGCTTAGGCTGATTAAAACTAACTTATTCACATTTGGTTAACGTTTTTGTCACTTAGGGGCGTCAGGCGATGGCGGATGTGCAGGTTCTCTCAGGTTTGTCCTGTCAGCAGTTCATTAACGGTCAGCTTATCGACGGCGAAGGCCAGCAGGAATGCATCGTCAATCCGGCCAACGGCGAGACGCTGATCGCCCTGACCGAAGCCTCTTCGGCGCAGGTCGGCAGTGCGGTGAAAGCCGCGCAGCAGGCGTTCAGCCACTGGTCGCACACCACGCCGGCCCAGCGCGCCACGCTGTTGCTGCGCATCGCCGACGCCATCGAGCGGCAGGCGCCGCAGCTGGCGCAGCTGGAAACCCTCAACTGCGGCAAACCGCTGCATCAGGCGCTCAATGACGATCTGCCGGCGGCGGTCGACGTGTTCCGCTTCTTCGCCGGCGCGGTGCGCACGCAGCAAGGGCAGCTGGCCGGCGAGTATGTGCCGGGCCACACCTCGATGATCCGCCGCGATCCCATTGGCGTGGTGGCCTCGATCGCCCCCTGGAACTATCCGCTGATGATGGCGGCGTGGAAAATCGCGCCGGCGCTGGCGGCGGGCAATACCGTGGTGTTTAAACCCTCCGAGCATACACCGCTGACCATTCTGGCACTGGTGCCGGCGCTGCAGGAGATCCTGCCGCCGGGCGTGCTGAATATCGTCTACGGCGGCGGTGAAGGGGTCGGCAGCCAGCTGGTGGGGCATCCGCAGGTGCGGCTGGTGTCGGTCACCGGCGATATCGTCACCGGGCAAAAAATTCTTCAGGCGGCGGCCAAAAGCGTCAAGCGCACCCACCTGGAACTGGGGGGCAAGGCGCCGGTGATCGTCTGCGACGACGCCGATCTTGACGAAGTGGTCAACGGCATTCGCACCTATGGCTATTACAACGCCGGCCAGGACTGCACCGCCGCCTGCCGCATCTACGCGCAGGCGGGCATCTATCCCAAATTGGTGGACGCGCTGGGCGAGGCGGTCGCCAGCCTGCGCTTCGCCCGCAAGCGCGATCAGGACAACGAGATCGGCCCGTTGATAAGTAGCCGCCAGCGCGATCGCGTCGCCAGCTTCGTCGAGCGCGCGCTCAGCCAACCGCATATCGAATTGATCACCGGCGCCGCGGCCCACTCCGGGCCGGGGTTCTACTACCAGCCGACCCTGCTGGCGGGCTGCCTGCAAAGCGACGAAATCGTGCAGCGCGAGGTGTTTGGCCCGGTGGTCAGCGTCACGCGCTTCGAGCATCTGGCGCAGGCGGTCGAGTGGGCCAACGACTCGGAATACGGGCTGGCTTCGTCGGTGTGGACGCAAAATATCGATCGGGCGCTGCACATTGCCGCCCATCTGCAGTACGGCAGCACCTGGATCAACACCCATTTCACCTTGGCGAGCGAGATGCCGCACGGCGGCCTGAAACGCTCCGGCTACGGCAAGGATCTGTCCAGCGATTCGCTGCAGGATTACAGCGTTGTCAGGCACGTAATGGCGAAGTTCAAAGCCAGCTTCTAGCGGTTCTATAAAGCAAAATCAGGCGGCAGCCGTTCCCTGCCGCACACAGATACGCAACACAGGGGTAATTACGATGAGAAAAACTACCGCAGTCACCACCACCGTCTCCGCGCTCTGTCTCACCGTGCTGTGCGGCCTGGCCCAGGCGGCCGATCTGCCGCAGTCGCTGGGCAAAGGCGAAGGCCGGCTGGATATCATCGCCTGGCCCGGCTACATCGAACGCGGCCAGTCCGACAAAAACTACGACTGGGTCACCCAGTTTGAAAAGCAAACCGGCTGCGCGGTGAACGTGAAGACCGCCGCCACCTCCGATGAAATGGTCAGCCTGATGGCCAAGGGCGGCTACGATCTGGTGACCGCCTCCGGCGACGCCTCGCTGCGCCTGATCTTCGGCAAGCGGGTGCAACCGATCAACACCGCGCTGATCCCGAACTGGAAGAACATCGATCCGCGCCTGCTGAACGGCGCCTGGTATACCGTGGACGGCAAAACCTACGGCACGCCGTACCAGTGGGGGCCAAACCTGCTGATGTACAACACCAAAACCTTCCCGACGCCGCCGGACAGCTGGGCGGTGATCTTCCAGCAGCAGAACCTGCCGGACGGCAAGAGCAACCAGGGCCGAGTGCAGGCTTACGACGGCCCGATCTACATCGCCGACGCGGCGCTGTTCCTGAAGGCCACCCAGCCGCAGCTCGGCATCAGCGATCCTTATCAGCTCAACGAAGAGCAGTATCAGGCGGCGCTGAAGCTGCTGCGCAGCCAGCACGCGCTGATCCACCGCTACTGGCACGATACCTCGGTGCAGATGAGCGACTTTAAAAACGAAGGCGTGGTGGCTTCCAGCGCCTGGCCGTATCAGGCCAACGCCCTGAAGGGCGAGGGGCAGCCGATCGCCACCGTGTTCCCGAAAGAGGGCGTGACCGGCTGGGCGGATACCACCATGTTGCACAGCGACGCCAAACACCCGAGCTGCGCCTACCAGTGGATGAACTGGTCGCTGGAGCCGAAGGTGCAGGGCGACGTGGCGGCCTGGTTCGGGTCGGTGCCGGCTTCGCCGGCGGGCTGCAAGGCCAGCGCGCTGCTGGGTGAGAAGGGCTGCGAAACCAACGGCTTCAACCAGTTCGACAAAATCGCCTTCTGGAAAACGCCGCAGGCGCAGGGCGGCAAGTTCGTGCCGTACAGCCGTTGGACCCAGGACTACATCGCCATCATGGGCGGCCGCTAAGCCGCGGGGCGCAGCCCGCTGCGCCCGAATCACATCCGTATGGAGCACAGAAAATGACCATTGCCGTGCAATTCATCGATGTTTCGCGGACTTTCGGCGATGTTCGCGCCGTGGATCGGGTATCCATCGATATTCAGGACGGGGAATTCTTCTCCATGCTCGGGCCGTCCGGCTCGGGCAAAACTACCTGCCTGCGCCTGATCGCCGGCTTTGAACAGCTCACTTCCGGCTCGATTCGCATCCACGGCCAGGAAGCCGCCAACCTGCCGCCGTACCAGCGCGACGTGAACACCGTGTTTCAGGATTACGCGCTGTTCCCGCACATGTCGGTGCTGGAAAACGTCGCCTACGGCCTGATGGTGAAGGGCGTCGCCAAACGCGAGCGGCTGGCGCGGGCGCAAGAGGCGCTGGAGAGCGTGGCGCTCGGTTTCGTCGCCGAACGCAAGCCGGCGCACCTGTCGGGCGGCCAGCGTCAGCGCGTGGCGTTGGCGCGCGCGCTGGTCAATCGGCCGCGGGTGCTGCTGCTGGACGAGCCGCTCGGCGCGCTGGATCTCAAGCTGCGCGAGCAGATGCAGGGCGAGCTGAAGAAGCTGCAGCGCCAGCTGGGCATCACCTTTATCTTCGTCACCCACGATCAAAGCGAAGCGCTGTCGATGTCCGATCGGGTGGCGGTGTTCAATAACGGCCGCATCGAACAGGTGGATACGCCGCGCGAGCTTTACATGCGGCCGAAGACGCCGTTCGTCGCCGAGTTCGTCGGCACCTCCAACGTGGTACGTAGCGAGCTGGCGCAGCGCCTGCTCGGCGAAAGTCGAACCTTCTCGATTCGGCCGGAACATATCCGCCTGCTGGAGCAAGGCGGCGCGGCGCAGGACGAGATCCAGGTGCAGGGCACGCTGCAGGAAATCCATTACCAGGGCGCGGCCACACGCTATGAAATCGCGCTGAACGGCGGCGAAAAGCTGCTGGTCAGCCAGGCCAATCCGCAGTGGATCGCCGAAGGGCAACAGCGGCAGATCGGCCAGCCGATCGTCGCCTGCTGGCCGCGCGCGGCGATGGTGCCGCTGCTGGAGGAGAGGTGAGATGGACATGAGCATCGATTCCCCCTCGGCGCGCGGCGGCACCGTGCGCGCGCTGTCGACCTGGCTTTATCGCCGGCCGACGCTGTATCTGCTTTTGCTGCTGGTGCCGCCGCTGCTGTGGTTCGGCGCGGTGTACCTCGGTTCGCTGCTGACGCTGCTGTGGCAGGGGTTTTACACCTTCGACGATTTCACCATGGCGGTGACGCCGGACCTGACCTTCGCCAACCTGGCGGCGCTGTTCAACCCGGCCAACTACGACATCATCCTGCGCACGCTGACCATGGCGGTGCTGGTGTCGCTGGCCAGCGCGGTGCTGGCGTTCCCCATCGCCTATTATATGGCGCGCTACACCAGCGGCCGCGTCAAGGCGTTCTTTTATATCGCGGTGATGATGCCGATGTGGGCCAGCTATATCGTTAAAGCCTATGCCTGGACCCTGCTGCTGGCGAAAGACGGCGTGGCGCAGTGGTTCCTGCAGCACCTGGGGCTGGAGCCGCTGTTGGCTTCGCTGCTGACGGTGCCCGGCGTCGGCGGCAACACGCTGTCGACCTCGGGGCTGGGGCGTTTTCTGGTATTCGTCTATATCTGGCTGCCGTTCATGATCCTGCCGATCCAGGCGGCGCTGGAGCGCCTGCCGCCCTCGCTGCTGCATGCCTCAGCGGATCTGGGCGCGCGACCGGCGCAGACTTTCCGCCACGTTATTTTGCCGCTGGCGGTGCCGGGTATCGCCGCCGGATCGATCTTCACCTTCTCGCTGACGCTGGGCGACTTTATCGTGCCGCAGCTGGTGGGGCCGCCGGGCTATTTCATCGGCAGCATGGTGTACGCCCAGCAGGGCGCGATCGGCAATATGCCGATGGCCGCGGCCTTTACGCTGGTGCCGATCGTCCTGATCGCCATCTACCTTTCCATCGTCAAACGTCTGGGGGCTTTCGATGCACTCTGAACGCGCGCCCTTAGGGCTGAAGCTGGCCGCCTGGGGCGGACTTGTCTTCCTGCATTTCCCGTTGGCGATCATCGCCATCTATGCCTTCAACACCGAGGATGCGGCCTTCAGCTTCCCGCCGAAGGGCTTCACGCTGCACTGGTTTAACGTCGCCGCCGGGCGGCAGGACATCCTCGATGCGGTACTGCTGTCGGCGCAGATCGCCTGCCTGGCGACCGCCATCGCGCTGGTGCTCGGCACCCTGGCGGCGGCGGCGCTGTATCGGCGCGATTTCTTCGGCAAGGACAGCATTTCGCTGCTGCTGCTGCTGCCGATCGCGCTGCCGGGGATCGTCACCGGCCTAGCGCTGCTGGCGGCGTTCAAGGCGCTGAACATCGAGCCGGGCATCCTGACCATCGTCGTCGGCCATGCGACGTTCTGCGTGGTGATCGTGTTCAACAATGTCATCGCCCGATTCCGTCGCACCTCGTACAGCTTGATCGAAGCGTCGATGGATCTCGGCGCCGACGGCTGGCAAACCTTCCGTTACGTGATCTTGCCGAACCTCGGCTCGGCGCTGCTGGCCGGCGGCATGCTGGCGTTTGCGCTGTCGTTCGACGAAATCATCGTGACCACCTTTACCGCCGGCCACGAGCGCACGCTGCCGCTGTGGCTGCTGAACCAGCTCGGCCGCCCGCGCGACGTGCCGATCACCAACGTGGTGGCGCTGTCGGTGATGCTGTTAACCATGCTGCCGATCCTCGGCGCTTACTACCTGACCAAAGGTGGAGAAAGCGTCGCCGGCAGCGGCAAATAATTTCCTTACCCGACCTCTGATAAAAGGATAACCCTATGCAAAGCCAACTGTTGATTGACGGCCAACTGGTGAACGGCCAGGGCGCGACCCAGCCGGTGTATAACCCGGCGACCGGCGAAGTGATTGCGCAGGTGGCGGAGGCCAGCCCGGAGCAGGTCGATCGCGCGGTGCTGGCGGCGGATGCCGCGTTCGCCGCCTGGGGGCAGACCACGCCGAAGGAGCGCGCCGAGCATCTGCTCAAGCTGGCGGATCTGATCGACGAGCATGCCGAGACCTTCGCCAGGCTGGAGTCGCTCAACTGCGGCAAGCCTTATCACTGCGTGTTGAACGACGAACTGCCGGCGGTGGCCGACGTGTTTCGCTTCTTCGCCGGGGCCAGCCGCTGCCTGACCGGCATGGCCGCCGGCGAGTATCTGGCCGGGCATACCTCGATGATCCGCCGCGATCCGCTCGGCGTGGTGGCTTCGATCGCCCCGTGGAACTACCCGCTGATGATGGCGGCCTGGAAACTGGCGCCGGCGCTGGCGGCGGGCAACTGCGTGGTGATTAAGCCGTCGGAGCAGACGCCGCTGACCACTTTCAAACTAGCCGAACTGGCCGCCGGGCTGTTCCCGCCGGGCGTGCTCAACGTGCTGTTCGGCCGCGGCGCCGGCGTCGGCGATCGACTGACCGGGCATGACAAGGTGCGCATGGTGTCGCTGACCGGCTCGATCGCCACCGGCGAGCACATCATCGCCCACACCGCCGCCGGCATTAAGCGCACCCATATGGAGCTGGGCGGCAAGGCGCCGGTGCTGGTATTCGACGATGCCGATCTGCAGCAGGTGGTGGACGGCATTCGCGGCTTCGGTTTCTACAACGCCGGGCAGGATTGCACCGCCGCCTGCCGCATCTACGCGCAGAAAAGCATTTATCCCGAGCTGGTGAAGCGGCTGGGCGAGGCGGTGGCTAGCCTGAAGATTGGTGCGCCGGACGACGAGAGCACCGAACTGGGGCCGTTGATTACCGCCCAGCATCTGGAGCGGGTGGCCGGTTTTGTCGAGCGCGCCAAAGCGTTGCCGCACGTGCAGGTGGTGACCGGCGGCGAGAAGGTGAAAGGGCCGGGTTACTATTTCCAGCCGACGCTGTTGGCCGGCGCGCGCCAGGAAGATGAGATCGTGCAGCGCGAAGTGTTCGGCCCGGTGGTGACGGTGACGCCGTTTGACGATGAAGAGCAGGTGCTGGCCTGGGCGAATGAATCCAACTACGGGCTGGCGTCGTCCGTGTGGACCCGCGACGTGGGCCGCGCGCATCGCTTAAGCGCCCGGCTGCAATATGGCTGCACTTGGGTGAACACCCACTTCATGCTGGTGAGCGAAATGCCGCACGGCGGCCAGAAACTGTCCGGTTACGGCAAGGATATGTCGATGTACGGGCTGGAGGATTACACGGCCATTCGTCATGTAATGTTCAAACATTGATTTTACAGTAATTATCCGCACAATAGCGCGGCCTTCGAGCCGGCTCCGGCCGGCTGATGATAATAAAAATTGAAAGGAAGCCTATATGGGTATCACCAGACGCGATTTTCTCAACGGGGTGGCGATCACCATCGCCGCCGGGTTGACGCCGCTGCAAATCTTGCGCGCGTCGCCGCAAACCGCCAATCAAACCCTGTACTACCCGCCGGCGCTGACCGGGCTGCGGGGTAACCATCCGGGCTCGTTCGAGCATGCGCATCAACTGGGGCGCGACGGCAAAACCTTTGATTTCGGCAGCGTACCCGCCGTTGAAGAGTTCGATCTGGTGGTGGTCGGTGCCGGCATCAGCGGGTTGGCGGCCGCCTGTTTCTGGCAGCAGCTGAAAGGCGAGCAGCAGCGCATTCTTTTGATCGACAACCATGACGACTTCGGCGGCCACGCCAAGCGCAACGAATTCAACACCGACGACGGCATGCTGCTCGGCTACGGCGGCAGTGAATCGCTGCAGTCGCCGCGCTCCAACTTCAGCCCGGTGGCGATGGGGCTGCTGCGCAAGCTCGGCGTCGATATCGACCAACTGGAGCAGGCGTTTGACACCACCTTCTACCCGGATCTGAACCTGAGCCGTGGGGTTTACTTCGATCGCAAGAACTTCGGCGTCGACAAGGTGGTGAGCGGCGATCCGGGCCGCACGGTGGCGGACGACATTCCGCGCGATCGCCTCAACGGCCGCTCTTATGAAGCGTTCATCGGCGATTTCCCACTGCCGGAAAGCGATCGCCAGGCGCTGATCGCGCTGCATACGGTGGAGAAAGATTATCTGCCGGAGATGACGCTGGAGCAGAAGGTCGAGTGGCTCGATACCCACAGCTACACCCAGTTCCTGCGTGAAAAAGTGGGCCTGAGCGAGCTGGCGATCCGTTATTTCCAACAGACCACCAACGACTTCCAGGCGGTGGGCATCGACGGCACGTCGTGCAGCGATGCGCGCATCTGCGATCTGCCGGGCCTCGGCGGCATGAATCTGCCGCCGCTGGACGAAGAGTCGCAGGCGGATCTCGACGATCCTTACGTGTTCCACTTCCCGGACGGCAATGCCACGCTGACGCGCCTGATGGTGCGCAAGCTGATCCCGGCGGTGGCGCCGGCCGGCAAAGACATGAATGACGTGGTGCTGGCCAAATTCGACTACAGCCAGCTCGATCGGCCGGAGTCGCCGGTGAAGCTGCGTTTGAACAGCACCGGGCTGCACGCGGCCAACGTCGGCGACAAGGTGGAAGTCACCTATATGACCGGCGAGAAGATGACCAAGGTGCGCGCCGGGCAGGTGGTGATGGCCGGCTACAACATGATGATCCCATACCTGGTGCCGGAGATGTCGCACGAGCAGCAGGAGGCGCTGAAGCAGAACGTCAAGGCGCCGCTGGTGTACAGCAAGGTGGTGATCCGCAACTGGCAGCCGTTCATCAAGCTGGGCGTGCACGAAATTTATTCGCCGGCCGCGCCGTACAGCCGCGTGAAGCTGGACTACCCGGTGAGCATGGGCGGGTACCAGCACCCGCGCGATCCGGCTCGGCCAATCGGCCTGCATATGGTCTATGTGCCGACGCTGCCGGGCAGCGGCCTCAGCCCGCGCGAGCAGTCGCGCAAAGGGCGCGCGCTGCTGCTGGGCACGCCGTTCGAGGTGCACGAGCAGATGATCCGCGAACAGCTACAGGGCATGCTGGGCGAGGCCGGTTTCGACCATCAGCGCGACATTCAGGCGATCACCGTCAACCGCTGGTCGCACGGTTACTCCTACTTCCTCAACGGGCTGTTTGACGACGAAGACGAAGCCAAGAAAATCATCGAAACGGCGCGGCAGCCGATCGGCAAGATCGTTATCGCCAACTCCGATTCCGACTGGAGCCCGTACGCCAACTCGGCGATCGATCAGGCGTGGCGCGCGGTGAACGAACTGGCCTACGGCAAGGTTGCCGCCAAGGAGGGAGCATGAGTCTGCGTTCGCTGTACCTGTTGAGCCTGCTGGCGGCCGGCGGCTCGGCCCAGGCGATGTCGGCCGGGGAATACGTCGCCAAAGCCGGCGACTGCACCGCCTGCCACACCGCGCCGGGCGGCGCTGAACTGGCGGGCGGCATGAAGTTCCCGACGCCGCTCGGGGCTATCTACGCCACCAACATCACGCCGGACAAGCTGCACGGCATCGGCGCCTATTCGTTCGAGGAGTTCGATCGCGCCATGCGCCAGGGGGTAGCCAAAGACGGCCACCGGCTCTACCCGGCGATGCCGTACACCTCCTACGCCAAAATGAGCGCGGAAGACATGCGCGCGCTGTATGACTACCTGATGAATGAGGTGCCGGCGCAGAACGTCGCCAACCGGGACAGCGACATCAGCTGGCCGCTGTCGATGCGCTGGCCGCTGGCGGTGTGGAACTCGCTGTTCCACGACGACCAGCCGTATCAGGCAGATCCGCAGCAAAGCGCCGAGTGGAACCGCGGCGCCTATCTGGTGCAGGGCGCGGGCCATTGCGGCAGCTGCCACACGCCGCGCGGCTGGGCGATGCAGGAGAAGGGCCTGGACGGTAAGGCGCCGGTATTCCTGAGCGGCGCCGAGCTGGACGGCTGGTACGCCTCCAATCTGCGCGGCCTGCCGCCGGAAGAGGTGACGGCGCTGCTGAAAACCGGGCGCAGCCGCCATGCGGCGGTCGCCGGGCCGATGAGCGAGGTGGTAACCCACAGTACGCAGTATCTCAGCGACGGCGATCTGAACGCCATCGCGGTGTACCTGCGCAGCCTGGCGCCGGAAACCGCCGCCAAAGGCGCTGCGCCAGCCACGCAGGCGGATAACCCGGGTGGCAAGGCGACCTATGCAATGTACTGCTCGACCTGCCACGGCAATAAGGGGGAGGGTACCGACTTCGCCATTCCGGCGCTGGCAGGCAATGCCACGGTAACGGCGGACAATCCGCTGACCGCGCTGCGGGTGGTGCTGGAGGGGGCGCATACGCCGATCACGCAGCAGGCGATGGCGTTCGACATGCCGGCTTATGGCTGGGCGTTGAACGATCGGCAGGCGGCGGATCTGATGAGCTATCTGCGGGGAAGCTGGGGCAACCAGGCGGCGCCGGTGACGGTGCAGCAGGTCCAGGACGCGCGCCAACTGCAGGCGAAATGAAGAGGGAGCGCGGTCTGACGGCCGCGCTCCGCAAGCATTACAGCACTTTATGCGGGCCGAAGCATTCGTAGTGGATGCGTTCGGCCTCTACGCCCATCTCCAGCAGCTGTTTGCCCACGAACTGCATGAAGGCCACCGGGCCGCAGAAGTAATAGTGCATCTGCGGATCGGCCAGGCTGCCTTGCAGCGCGCTCAAATCCATCAATCCGTGGCTGTGGTAGTCGCGGCCTTCCACGTCATCGGCACCCGGCTCGCGGTACCACACATGGCGGCTCAGATTTGGCATACGGCCGGCAATATCCGCTACCTCATCGGCAAAGGCGTGTACGCTGCCGTTTTCCGCCGCGTGCAGCCAGTGGACCTGCGCCTGATGTTGGCTGTCGTGCAGGGTGTTGAGCATGCCGAGCATCGGAGTTTGGCCGACGCCGGCGGAGATCAGCGCCACCGGCGTGGTCGGCGCCACGTCGAGGAAGAAGTCGCCGTGCGGCGGGGCGATGTCGATCACGTCGCCTTCCTGCGCCTGCTGGTGCAGGTAGTTGGACACTTTCCCCTGATCTTCGCGCTTCACCGCGATGCGGTAGAACTCGCCGTTTGGCGAGGTGGTCAGCGAGTACTGGCGAATTTCCTGATGCTCCAGGCTGTCGTGCTTGATGTAGACCGCCAGGTATTGCCCCGGTTTGAAGTCCGCCACCCGGCCGCCGTCCACCGGCGCCAGCACGAAGCTGCAGATCACGTCGCTCTGCGGCTGTTTCTTCAGGATGCGGAATGCGCGCAGATCGCGCCAGCCGCCGTTGTCGGTTTCGCTCTGCTGATAAATCTGCTCTTCACGCTGGATAAATACGTTGGCCAGCACACCGTAGGCCTTGCCCCAGGCGTCCAGGACTTCCTGGCCCGGGCTGAACATTTCGTCCAGCGTCGCCAGCAGGTGACCGCCGACGATTTGGTACTGCTCCGGCTGGATATTGAAGCTGGTGTGCTTCTGCGCGATGCGCTCCACCGCCGGCAGCAGCGCCGCCAGGTTCTCGATGTTGGCGGCGTAGGCGCAGATGGCGTCGAACAGCGCTTGACGCTGATCGCCGTTGCGCTGGTTGCTCATGTTGAAAATATCTTTCAATTCCGGGTTATGCGCGAACATGCGATCGTAAAAGTGGGCGGTCAGCTTCGGCCCGGTCGCAGCCAGCAGGGGAATGGTGGATTTTACGGTGGCGATGGTTTGGCTATCCAGCATGGAAGCGCTCCTTAGGTTAGGATCTTGACGATAATTGTAATGATGTATTTTAAATGCATCTTATTGGGTTCCGCGTCGCTTGTAAATACCCTTGTTTTCGTTGCGGTGTTCTTCGGGCGTCGATCGCGCTCACAGAACATGAAAAAAGCGCATTGTTCGCATGAGGAAATGTCCGTTGATAAACGGCGGCATTTAGCGGATCAAAGCCTTGCGCCACCTCATGCCAATCGTTTGCGTAAAAACCTCTGTCAAGACCTATCTTCGGTGGGGCGAAACGGTTTACACTGTGGCCCAGAACCCAAACGGGTAGTTATTTGGTGATTTTTTAGTTAGCTGATTTAAGTCAGGAGATGCCGGATGTTAAAGCGTGAAATGAACATTGCCGATTACGATGCGGAACTGTGGCGTGCCATGGAGCAGGAAGTGGTGCGTCAGGAAGAGCACATCGAGCTGATCGCGTCTGAGAACTACACCAGCCCGCGCGTGATGCAGGCTCAGGGTTCCCAGCTGACCAACAAATACGCTGAAGGCTATCCGGGCAAGCGTTACTACGGCGGCTGCGAATACGTGGATATCGTTGAGCAGCTGGCTATCGATCGTGCCAAAGAATTGTTCGGCGCCGATTACGCCAACGTGCAGCCGCACTCCGGCTCCCAGGCTAACTTCGCCGTGTACACCGCGCTGCTGCAGCCGGGCGACACCATTCTGGGCATGAACCTGGCGCACGGCGGCCACCTGACCCACGGTTCCCCGGTTAACCTGTCCGGCAAACTGTATAACGTGGTGCCTTACGGCATCGACGACAAAGGCCAAATCGACTATGACGATCTGGCCAAACAGGCGCAAACCCACAAGCCGAAAATGATCATCGGCGGCTTCTCCGCTTACTCCGGCGTGGTTGACTGGGCCAAAATGCGCGAAATCGCCGACAGCATCGGCGCGTACCTGTTCGTCGACATGGCGCACGTGGCCGGCCTGATCGCCGCCGGCGTGTACCCGAACCCGGTACCGCACGCGCACATCGTCACTACCACCACCCACAAAACCCTGGCGGGTCCGCGCGGCGGCCTGATCCTGGCGAAGGGCGGCGACGAAGAGCTGTACAAGAAGCTGAACTCCGCCGTGTTCCCTGGCGGCCAGGGCGGCCCGCTGATGCACGTGATCGCCGGCAAGGCGGTGGCGCTGAAAGAAGCGATGGAGCCTGAGTTCAAGGTTTACCAGCAGCAAGTGGCGGTCAACGCCAAGGCGATGGTGGACGTGTTCCTGCAGCGCGGCTACAAAGTGGTCTCCGGCGGCACCCATAACCACCTGTTCCTGCTGGATCTGGTCGATAAAAACCTGACCGGTAAAGAAGCGGACGCCGCCCTGGGCCGCGCCAACATCACCGTCAACAAAAACAGCGTGCCGAACGATCCGAAGAGCCCGTTCGTCACCTCCGGCGTGCGTATCGGCACCCCGGCCGTGACCCGTCGCGGCTTCAAAGAAGCCGACGTGCGCGAACTGGCCGGTTGGATCTGCGATGTGCTGGACAACATCAACGATGAAGCCACCATCGAACGCACCAAGAAGAAAGTGCTGGATATCTGCGCCCGCCTGCCGGTTTACGCATAATCCCGCTTTTGCCTGATAAAACCCGCTGCGGCGGGTTTTTTTGTGGCCGCTCGCGGTAAACTGTGAGCTGTCTGGCACTCTAACGCATTGAAGCGGAATGAAGATTGCGGGGCGGTGTGAGCTCTGTCAAAGTATTGCCCTCACTCCGGAGGGATCATGGTTCTGCAATCCACGCGTTGGCTCGCGCTCAGCTATTTCACCTACTTCTTTTCCTATGGCATCTTCTTACCGTTCTGGGGCGTGTGGCTGAAAGGCGAAGGCATCGCGCCGGAAACCATCGGCATATTGCTCGGCGCCGGTTTGGTGGCCCGCTTCCTCGGCAGTTTACTGATTGCACCCCGCGTTAAAGATCCCTCTCATTTAGTCTCCGCCCTGCGCCTGCTGGCGCTGCTGACACTGGCTTTCGCGGTTGGCTTCTGTTTCGGCAACGGCTGGGGCTGGCTGATGCTGGTGATAGCGGGGTTCAACCTGTTCTTCTCGCCGCTGGTGCCGCTGACCGACGCGCTGGCCGCCACCTGGCAAAAGCAGATCCGCATGGACTATGGCCGAGTGCGGCTGTGGGGCTCGCTGGCGTTCGTCATCGGCTCGGCGCTGACCGGGCAGCTGGTGGCGGTGTGGGGCCATAACGCCATTCTCTACAGCCTGATCTTCAGCGTGCTGGCGATGCTGCTGGGCATGTTGCTGAAGCCGAGCGTCATGCCGCAGGGCGAAGCGCGCACCCACAGCGATACCGAACGTTCGCTGTGGGCACTGCTGAAAGAAGGGCCGGTCTGGCGCTTCCTGTTGTGCGTCACGCTGCTGCAGGGGGCGCACGCCGGCTACTATAGCTTCGGCTCCATTTACTGGCAGGAGGCGGGCTATTCGGCCTCGACCATCGGCTATCTGTGGTCGCTGGGCGTGGTGGCGGAGGTGATTATTTTCGCCAGCAGCAACGTGCTGTTCCGCCGCTGGAATGCGCGCAACCTGCTGTTGCTCTCCGCCTGCTGCGGCGTGTTGCGCTGGAGCCTGATGGCCTACAGCACTGAGTTGGGCTGGCTGCTGCTGATCCAGATCCTGCACTGCGGCACTTTCACCGTCTGCCATCTGGCGGCGATGCGCTTTATCGCCGCGCGCCAGGGGCAAGAGGTGATCCGGCTGCAGGCGGTGTATTCGGCGCTGGCGATGGGCGGCGGTATCGCCGTCATGACGGTCATTGCCGGGTTCCTGTTCGAACATTGGCAGGGTGGGGTATTCTGGGTGATGGCGGCGGTCGCGGTGCCGGCCTTGTTCATCCGGCCGCCGGCGGTCAGCGTCAGCCGCTGATTAAGGCGCTTCCAGCAGCGCGCGGATGGCCTGGCGCTGCCGGGTTTCCAGCGGCAGTTCGGTATAGATCAACGGCGGGTGCGGATCGCTGTGCACCGCCGCATAAGGGGTGATCACCAGCATGACGCCCTGCGGCGCTCCGCCGCGCAGATAGTCGCTCAACGGCAGATACTTGATGTTCAGCGGCAGCAGCGTGAGCTCGCGGATCTGGTATTCCACTTCCTCTTCCAACTGCGGGTTATCCAGCGTCAGCAGCAGCACCTGTTTCTCCTGCAGCGCGTTGTCCTGCATCAGCCAGGCGCCGAAGCTGATGGCCACCAGGCCCGCCTCCTCGTTGGAAAAATGCACGCCGTATTCCTGTTCCAGCGGTATCAGCGCTTCCTGCGTGGTGCGCATCAGCCGCGGGTATTTGCGCACCACTTCTTCCAGCAGCATATTGTCGATGCCGATGGCGAAACGGCAGCGCTCCAGCGCCGGCGCCAGGTGGGCGAACAGCTGGCTGACTAGCTCCGTCTTGCTGCTGAAGGCCATGCCGGAAAGCTGCTGGAAACGCTCGACCATGCTGTCGATCGCCGCCATCAATCTCTGCTCTTGCGCCGAGTCATTGCTGTGGTAGCTGTGATTTTTCAACATGGTGAAGGTCAGCGCCAAAAAATCGCGCTCGTCTGCCTGCGGCGGCTGGTTAAACAGCCGGTTGCTGGCCTGATGCAACCAAGCGGCGGCCTGCTGCTCCGGCTTTTGCCGCAGCCAGTCGCGTTGAACGGCGTCGAAATGCGGATGGCGCTGCAGGCGATTTTGCCAGGCGCAGTAGAGCAGGTAATGCTGCAGGAATTGGCGGTCGCGCGCGTCAAAGTGGCGGCTGAGCAGTGGCTCGCAGGCGTCGATCGCTTGAGCCAGCGCAGACGCTGGGGCGGCATCTGCCGCCAGCGCGTGCCGCAGGCGCGGGGCGAAATCGTCTTCGACGAACCGCGGGCTGCAGCGCAGGGCCCGTCGCAGCCAATGGATCAGACACAGGCGTTGGTTGAGCGCGCTGCCCCGCAGGTGGTAGCCATGGTCGGGATCGACGGCGATCTCCAGGTGATGGAAACGCTGGATTTCACTGGCCACCTCGGCTATATCTTGCCGGGTTATCGGGGGGGCGACGCCGTTGATTCGGCTTAGGGTCTCCAGCTGTAACTCGGGCTCCGGCGTGTACAGCATCAGCAGCAGATGGCAGCGCCGTTGTTGTCCGGAGAGCGCGGGCACGGGAGAGGTGTCCAGGCTCATTATCACCTTCCGGCATAAAAGGTTGCGATTATGCCTAAGCATAGCAAAAGGCTTTGTGCCGGCAGGGTTAACGCGCGGCTTTTACTTCGGCTTACAACTTTCGTCACAAATATCGCCGGCGGAGGCGGGCCGTTCGGCAGTTATTTATGTTACGTTATAACAAATATGGGTAAGGCAGGATAATGATGAAGTTACGTCGACTTTTGGCTGCCTTTGGCGCCGTGTTCAGCGCCGGTGCGATCGCGCATCCGCACAGCTTTATCGACATGAATACCACCTTCGTCGCCAAAGACCAGCGGCTGGTTGGCCTGAAAATGGTGTGGGTGATGGATGAAATCACCTCGGCGGATCTGCTTTACGATGCGAAAAACGCCAAGAGCGATTCGGAAGTGTGGAAAAAGCTGGCGGCGGAAGTGATGGCCAACGTGCTGGGGCAGCACTATTTCACCGATCTTTACCGCGACGGCAAACCGGTGAAATACCTGAACTTGCCCAGCGAATATCACCTGTCGCGCCAGGGCAATCAGGCGGTGCTGGAGTTCGTGCTGCCGTTGGCCGAACCGCAGCCGCTGGCGGGCAAGCCGTTCGAACTTTCTACTTACGATCCGACTTATTTCGTGGATATGACCTATAAAGACCAAAATGCACTGCATCTGCCGCCGGAGATGGCGCCGCTGTGCAGCTACAAGCTGATGACGCCGCAGCCGAATGCGTCGCTGCAGGCCTATGCGCTGTCGCTCGACAAGAACGACTCGCCCGGCGAAGACCTGGCGCTGGGGCAACAGTTCGCCCAGCGGGTGACGCTGCAATGTCGTTAAATCTCTCGCAACCGACGACGAGCCGGCGTCACTGGGCCTTCGGCCTGTGGCCGCTGCTGCCGTTCACACTGGTGCTGGCGGCCGCCGCACTGCTGGCGTGGCACTATTGGCCGCAGCTGCTGATGCAGAGCGTGGTGTGGCAAAAAGCGCTGCACCAGCAGATGGCGGGGCTGTTGCAGCAGGTGAAGGCCGCGCCGCAGCAGGCCGGGCTGGCGCTGATGCTGTTCAGCCTCGGCTATGGCGTCTTGCATGCGCTCGGCCCCGGCCACGGCAAAGTGGTGATCGCCACCTACCTGGCCACCCATCCGGCGCGGCTGAAAAGCAGCCTGAAGCTGACCTTCGCGGCTTCGCTGGTGCAGGGCGGGGTGGCGATCGCGCTGGTCACGCTGATGCTGGTGGTGTTACAGCTCTCTTCGCGCCAGCTGCACCAAAGCAGTTTCTGGCTGGAGAAGGGCAGCTTTATTCTGGTGATGCTGCTTGGCGTGCTGCTGAGTTGGCGCGCGCTGAAACGCCTGTTTGCGGCGATCAAGGCGATGCGCCCGGCGCCGGCGCTGCGCATCAACAGCCTGACGCCATTGGCGGCGGATCATGTGCACAGCGCCAATTGCGGCTGCGGCCACCGGCATCTGCCGAGCGACAGCGAGCTGCAGGCGGGAAGCGACTGGCGCACTCAGGCCGCCATCGTGCTGGCGATGGGCATGCGTCCCTGTTCGGGGGCGATTTTAGTGCTGCTGTTCTCCAAGGTGATCGGCGTGTTCGGTTGGGGAGTGATCTCCGCGCTGGCGATGGCGTTCGGCACCTCGTTGACCATCTCCATGCTGGCGCTGCTGGTGCATTACAGCCGCCGGCTGGCGGTGCGCCTCAGCCGTTCGCGCGCGCCCGCCGCCTGGAGCGCGGTGGCCTGGGGCTCGCTGGCGCTGGCAGGCGGTCTGATTCTGTTGGCCGCCGGGCTGTTGCTGTACGTCAGCGCGCAGCCGGAATTCGGCGGCGGCATCCGCCCCTTCTCCCGCTAACGGGCATAAAAAAAGCGCTGCATCGGCAGCGCTTTTTTTCGATTCGCTTCTGGCGATTAACGCTTCAGCGCTTCGCTCAGTTCTTCACGCATGGTGGCCAGCATGGCTTTCACCACGCGCGGGTTACCTGCGACCAGGTTACCTGAGCTGAAGTGGTTGTGGCCGCCGACGAAGTCGGTCACCAGGCCGCCGGCCTCACGCACCAGCAGCTCGCCCGCGGCGAAGTCCCACGGCTTCAGGCCGATCTCGAAGAAACCGTCTACGCGGCCGGCGGCCACATAGGCCAGATCCAGCGCGGCGGAACCGGTGCGACGGAAGTCTGCGCACTGGGTGAACAGCTTGCCGACGATGTTGATGTAAGGCGTTGCGTGCTGTTTGACTTTGAACGGGAAGCCGGTCGCCAGGATGGTGCCATCCAGATCTTTGGCGTTGGTACCGCGCAGGCGGTAGCCGTTGAGCTGTGCGCCCTGACCGCGCGTGGCGGTGAACAGTTCGTTGCGCATCGGATCGTAAACCACGGCCACTTCAGTACGGCCTTTGATGCGTACGGCGATGGAAACGGAGAAATGAGGGAAACGTTTGATGAAGTTTGCAGTGCCATCCAGTGGATCGATCACCCATTGCACATCGCGATCTTCGCCGATCAGCTCACCGCGTTCTTCGCTCACGATACTGTGTTGCGGATAAGACTTGCGGATGACGTCGATGATCAGATGCTCTGCATCGCGATCGACGTTGGTGACGAAGTCATTGGTCCCTTTCTGGCTCGCTTCTACAGCGTCCGGGGTTTCGTAGTTTTTGGCAATCAGGTTACCGGCCTTGCGCGCAGCGCGCACGGCGATAGTCAGCATCGGATGCATGGGTATCTTCCAACTAGGATGTTAAAGAACAGGAAACGGCGCGAAGTATAGCAGCTGTTCGGCAAATTGCCTACGGCTGTGTTAAGATGCTGCGATTTTCCGCCACGCTCAGAGTTTGTATGCTGCACAATATCCGCATTGTTCTGGTAGAGACTTCACATACCGGCAACATGGGCTCGACCGCCAGAGCCATGAAAACCATGGGGTTAACCAACCTTTATCTGGTTAATCCGCTGATCAAACCCGATTCTCAGGCCATCGCCCTGGCTGCCGGCGCCAGCGACGTGATCGGCAACGCCACCATCGTCGATACCCTCGATGACGCCATCGCCGGCTGTAGCTTGGTGGTGGGCACCAGCGCACGTTCTCGCACCTTGCCGTGGCCGATGCTGGAGCCGCGTGAATGCGGCGTGCGCGCGGTGCACGAGGGCGAGCACGCGCCGGTGGCGCTGGTGTTCGGCCGCGAACGCGTCGGGCTGACCAACGATGAATTGCAGAAGTGCCACTACCACGTCGCCATTCCGGCCAACCCGGACTACAGCTCGCTGAACCTGGCGATGGCGGTGCAGATCCTGGCGTATGAAGTGCGCGTGGCTTACCTCGATCGCCAACAGGCGGGCGCGCCGCAGCTGGAAGAGACGCCGTATCCGCTGGTGGATGACCTCGAGCGTTTCTATCAGCACCTGGAGCAGACGCTGCAGCGCACCGGCTTTATTCGCCCGTCCCATCCGGGCCAGGTGATGAGCCGCCTGCGCCGGCTGTTCACCCGCGCGCGCCCGGAAGGGCAGGAGCTGAATATCCTGCGCGGCATGCTAACCTCGATCGAGAAACAGGATAAACATCAAGGTAATTAATTGATGTGGCATAACGGTGGGCGACAATAGTATTAGTTATCCAAAGGTTATAACATGTATTTTATATACCTTTGTTCTTGCTAAGTTCAAAACGTGCTAATACTTGAGTTAATTACTAGGTTAAATAGTTGACTGTTTTACTCAGGAATGTCAGACTTTCGGCCATATTTGACCAACAGGTAACCATTGAGCTATGAGACTGACATCCAAAGGCCGTTATGCCGTAACCGCTATGCTTGACGTAGCGCTGCATTCCCAGGAAGGGCCGGTGCCACTGGCGGACATTTCCGAACGCCAGGGTATTTCGCTCTCTTATCTGGAACAATTATTCTCCCGTCTGCGCAAGAATGGCCTGGTGGCCAGCGTGCGCGGTCCGGGCGGTGGTTATCTGCTGGGTAAAGACGCGGGTGAGATCGCCGTTGGCGCTGTCATCACTGCCGTCGATGAATCGGTAGATGCAACCCGTTGCCAGGGCAAAGAAGGCTGTCAGGGCGGCGATCGCTGCTTGACCCACGCCCTGTGGCGCGATCTGAGCGAGCGCATCAGCGGGTTCCTGAACAACATTACGCTGGCAGAACTGGTCAATAACCAGGAAGTGCTGGTGGTGGCGGATCGTCAAAACAACGATACGCGCCGCACGGCCAACGGTCGTCCGCAAGAAACTATCAACGTTAATCTGCGCGCATAAGCAGCTGGCGAAATTATTTTAGTTTTTGGAAGTGATGTACGGAGCACAAGAGCAATGAAATTACCGATTTATCTGGATTACTCAGCAACGACGCCGGTTGACCCGCGCGTTGCTGAGAAGATGATGCAGTTTTTGACCCTGGACGGCACTTTCGGCAACCCGGCTTCCCGTTCCCACCGTTTCGGTTGGCAGGCGGAAGAGGCGGTAGACATCGCCCGTAACCAAATCGCCGAACTGGTGGGCGCCGACCCACGCGAAATCGTCTTCACCTCCGGGGCGACCGAATCCGACAACCTGGCGATTAAAGGCGCTGCCAATTTCTACCAGAAAAAAGGCAAGCACATCATCACCAGCAAAACCGAACACAAAGCCGTGCTGGACACCTGCCGTCAACTGGAGCGCGAAGGGTTTGAAGTCACCTACCTGGCGCCACAGAGCAACGGCATCATCAGCCTGCAGGATCTCGAAGCGGCGCTGCGCGATGACACCATCCTGGTCTCCATCATGCACGTCAACAACGAAATCGGCGTGGTGCAGGACATCGAAGCGATCGGTGAAATGTGCCGTGCGCGCGGTATCATCTACCACGTTGACGCCACCCAGAGCGTGGGCAAACTGCCTATCGATCTGAGCAAGCTGAAAGTCGACCTGATGTCGTTCTCCGGCCACAAAATCTATGGTCCGAAAGGCATCGGCGCGCTGTACGTGCGTCGTAAGCCGCGCATCCGCATCGAAGCGCAGGTGCACGGCGGCGGTCACGAGCGCGGCATGCGTTCCGGCACCCTGCCTGTCCACCAGATCGTCGGCATGGGCGAAGCTTACCGCATCGCCAAAGAAGAGATGACCGAAGAGATGGCGCGTCTGCGCACCCTGCGCGATCGTCTGTGGAACGGCGTGAAAGATATGGAAGAAGTGTATCTGAACGGCGATCTGGAGCACGGCGCACCGAACATCCTGAACGTCAGCTTCAACTACGTTGAAGGCGAGTCACTGATCATGGCGCTGAAAGACCTGGCCGTTTCTTCCGGTTCAGCCTGTACCTCCGCCAGCCTCGAGCCGTCCTACGTGCTGCGCGCGCTGGGCATGAGCGATGAATTGGCGCACAGCTCGATCCGTTTCTCCCTGGGGCGTTTCACCACGGAAGAAGAGATCGACTACACCATTCAACTGGTGCGTAAATCCATCGGCCGTCTGCGCGATCTGTCCCCACTGTGGGAGATGTTCAAGCAGGGCGTGGACATCAACAGCATCGAATGGGCGCATCATTAATTCTCAGGTTTCAGGAGCAAGGTCATGGCTTACAGCGAAAAAGTAATCGATCATTATGAAAACCCACGTAACGTGGGTTCTTTCGACAACGAAGATCCTACCGTCGGCAGCGGCATGGTAGGGGCGCCGGCTTGCGGCGACGTGATGAAGCTGCAAATCAAGGTTAACGATGAAGGCATCATCGAAGACGCGCGCTTTAAAACTTATGGCTGCGGTTCCGCCATCGCCTCCAGCTCGCTGGTGACCGAATGGATGAAAGGCAAGTCGCTCGATCAGGCTGAAGCGATCAAAAACACCCAGATCGCCGAAGAGCTGGAATTGCCGCCGGTCAAAATTCACTGCTCGATCCTGGCTGAAGACGCCATCAAAGCAGCGATTGCCGACTATAAGAGCAAGCATAGCGCCAAGTAATTTGTCTGAATCGGCCCGGCCGCGCCGGGCTTTGATGTGAAGTGTGAGGTTGTGATGTCTATTACCATGAGCGACAGCGCTGCGCAGCGTGTTCAGGCGTTTTTGACGAACCGCGGCAAGGGTCTCGGCCTGCGTCTGGGAGTGCGAACTTCCGGCTGCTCCGGGATGGCCTATGTGCTGGAATTTGTTGACGAAGCCAACGATGACGACATCGTGTTTGAAGACAAAGGCATCAAGGTGATCATCGACGGCAAGAGCCTGGTCTACCTTGACGGCACCGAGCTTGATTTCGTTAAGGAAGGCCTGAACGAAGGCTTCAAGTTCAACAACCCGAACGTCTCAAGCGAGTGCGGCTGCGGCGAGAGTTTCAACGTCTGACAGTCCATCGTGCTCCCCCGTTTCGGCGGGGGAACTTCATCCGCTAACGCCCAGAGCACGCTATGGATTACTTTACTTTATTCGGGCTGCCCGTTCGCTACACCGTGGACGGCAGCCTGCTTGCGTCCCGCTTCCAGGATCTGCAGCGCCAATTCCACCCCGATCGTTTCGCCAACCAGCCGGAGCGCGAACGCCTGATGGCGTTGCAGCAGGCGGCGACCATCAACGAAGCCTACCAGTCGCTGAAGCACCCGTTAAAACGCGCGGAGTATATGCTATCTTTGCACGGCTTCGATCTGGGCAACGAACAGCATACGATGCGCGACACCGCCTTTCTGATGGAACAGCTGGAGCTGCGTGAAGAGCTCGACGCCATTGAGCGCAAGCCGGAGGCGGAAAGCCTGCTGGCCGATTTCGGCGCGCGGCTGGCCTCCTCCATCAAGCAGCGCAGCGCGCTGATGCTGCAGCAGTTGGACAGTGAACAGTGGGCGGATGCCGCCGACACCGTGCGCAAGCTGCGCTTTTTGGACAAACTCCAGCAACAGGTTGAACAACTCGAAGAAAAACTGCTGGGTTTTGAGTAACACCTTCTGATTCTGATTGTGGAAGCTTCAACATGGCCTTATTACAAATTAGTGAGCCTGGCCTCAGCGCCGCGCCGCACCAGCGACGCCTGGCCGCCGGCATCGACTTAGGCACCACCAACTCGCTGGTCGCCACGGTGCGCAGCGGGCAAGCGGAAACACTGGCCGACGATCAGGGACGCCATTTGCTGCCTTCGGTGGTGCATTATCAGGCGGACGCGCAGCGCGTCGGCTGGGATGCGCGCCAACAGGCGGCGCAGGATCCGGCCAATACCGTCAGCTCCATCAAACGCATGATGGGTCGTTCGTTGGCGGACGTGCAGCAACGTTACCCGAACCTGCCGTATCAATTTCAGGCCAGCGACAACGGCCTGCCGCTGATCGTCACCGCCGCCGGCCCGGTTAACCCGGTTGGCGTCTCCGCCGATATCCTGCGGGCGCTGTCCGCGCGCGCGCAAGCGGCGCTGGAAGGCGAGCTGGATGGCGTGGTGATTACCGTTCCCGCTTACTTCGACGACGCGCAGCGCCAGGGCACCAAAGACGCGGCGCGTCTGGCCGGCCTGCACGTCCTGCGCCTGCTGAACGAACCGACCGCGGCGGCGATCGCCTACGGGCTGGATTCCGGCCAGGAAGGGGTGATCGCGGTTTACGATCTGGGCGGTGGCACCTTTGATATCTCCATTCTGCGCCTCAGCCGCGGCGTGTTCGAAGTGCTGGCCACCGGCGGCGATTCCGCGCTGGGCGGCGACGATTTCGATCACCTGCTGGCCGACTGGCTGCGCGAGCAGGCCAGCGTGGCCGATCGCAGCGATCACGGTGTGCAGCGCCAACTGCTGGACGCCGCCATCGCCGCCAAAATCGCGTTGAGCGATGCCGACAGCGTGTGCGTTGAGGTAGCCGGCTGGCAGGGCGAGGTGACCCGCGCCCAGTTCGAAGCGCTGATCGCTCCGCTGGTGAAACGTACGCTGATGGCCTGCCGCCGCGCGCTGAAAGATGCCGGCGTCGCCGCCGACGAGGTGCTGGAAGCGGTGATGGTCGGCGGTTCCACCCGCGTGCCGCTGGTGCGTGAGCAGGTGGGGGCCTTCTTCGGCCGCACGCCGCTGACGTCGATCGATCCGGATAAAGTGGTCGCCATCGGCGCCGCGATCCAGGCCGACATCCTGGTGGGCAACAAGCCGGACAGCGACATGCTGCTGCTGGACGTGATCCCGCTGTCGCTGGGCCTGGAAACCATGGGCGGTCTGGTGGAGAAAGTGATCCCGCGCAACACCACCATTCCGGTGGCGCGCGCGCAGGAGTTCACCACCTTTAAAGATGGCCAGAGCGCGATGATGATCCACGTGCTGCAGGGCGAGCGCGAGCTGGTGCAGGATTGCCGTTCGCTGGCGCGCTTCACGCTGCGCGGCCTGCCGCCATTGCCTGCCGGGGGCGCGCACATTCGCGTCACCTTCCAGGTGGATGCCGATGGTCTGCTGAGCGTCACCGCGATGGAGAAATCCACCGGCGTTGAAGCCTCGATCCAGGTCAAGCCGTCATACGGTCTGTCGGACAGCGAAATCGCCGGCATGATCAAGGATTCGATGGCCAACGCGCAAAGCGACGTGGGCGCGCGCAAGCTGGCGGAGCAACGCGTGGAAGCCGCGCGGGTGCTGGAAAGCCTGCAGGGTGCGCTGGCCACCGACGCCGCGCTGCTGAGCGAGGCGGAAAGCCAGGCGATCGCCGCCGCGACCCAGGCGTTGCAGCAGGCGGCGCAGGGTGAAGATCCCGCCGCTATCGAAGACGCCATCAAAACATTAGATGCACAAACGCAAGATTTTGCCGCGCGCCGCATGGACGCTTCCATTCGCCGCGCGCTGGCTGGCCATTCTGTGGATGAGGTTTAACCATGCCTAAAATTGTTTTCCTGCCCCATCAAGATCTGTGCCCGGAAGGGGCGGTTCTGGAAGCCGAAAAAGGGGAGTCGATCCTCAACGTTGCGCTGCGCAACGGCATTGAAATCGAGCACGCCTGCGAGAAATCCTGCGCCTGCACCACCTGCCACTGCATCGTGCGTGAAGGCTTCGATTCGCTGGAAGAGAGCAGCGAGCTGGAAGACGACATGCTGGACAAAGCCTGGGGGCTGGAGCCGGAAAGCCGTCTGAGCTGCCAGGCGCTGGTCGCCGACGAAGATCTGGTGGTCGAAATGCCGCGCTACACCGTCAACCACGCGCGTGAGCATTAATTGTTAGCCGCAGCGTCAACCCGGAGATCATAATGGGACTGAAGTGGACCGACAGCCGTGAAATCGGCGAAGCCCTGTACGACCAATACCCGGACACCGATCCGAAAACCGTGCGTTTTACCGACATGCATCAGTGGATCTGCGATCTCGAAGAGTTCGACGACGATCCGCAGGCTTCCAACGAAAAAATACTGGAAGCGATCCTGCTGGTCTGGTTAGATGAAGCGGAGTAAATAGCGTAACGGGCTGCCATGGGCGGCCCGTTTATTTTGTATCCGACATACCCGTCGTCTTTCAAACCGCAGCGTTGTTACCTGCACGATCACACCCCAGTCACTTACCTGAGTAAGCTCCTGGGGATGAGATCGCTGGGCGCCTAGCTGCAATTTGAAATCCATAGGGTATGCAATAAAGCCCTAATGAAATAATAAAGGGAACATCCGGAGTAAGAAGGCTATGACAACAGAATTCATGCAGGTCACGCTGTCGCAACAACCTGCCGACGCCCGCTGGGGCGAGAAAGCGCTGCTGAGCACCAACGGCGAAGGGATGACCATCCACCTGACCGGGGCCGACAAGCTGGGCGCGATCCAGCGCGCGGGCCGCAAAATTGATGGCCAGGGCATCAAAAACGTCAAGCTGGCCGGCGACGGTTGGGATTTGGAAAACAGCTGGGCGTTCTGGCAAGGCTATCGCGGGCCGAAAGGGCAGCGCAACGTCGAATGGGCTGAACTGCCGGAAGCCGCGCGTCAGGAGCTGGATAAGCGCCTGAAGATCGTCGACTGGGTGCGTGACACCATCAACATGCCGGCGGAAGAGCTGGGGCCGGAGCAACTGGCGACCCGCGCCGTCGATCTGATGTGCGACGTCGGCTGCGATGCCGTCAGCTACCGTATCACCAAGGGCGAAGATCTGCGCGAGCAGAACTATGCTGGCATCCACACCGTCGGCCGCGGTTCCGAACGCCCGCCGGTGCTGCTGGCGCTGGACTTCAACCCGACCGGTAACCCGGACGCGCCGGTGTTCGCTTGCCTGGTCGGCAAGGGCATCACCTTCGATACCGGCGGTTATAGCCTGAAACAGAGCGCCTTTATGGATTCGATGAAGGCTGACATGGGCGGTGCGGCCACCATCACCGGCGCGCTGGCGCTGGCGGCGGCGCGCGGCCTGAAGCAGCGCGTGAAGCTGTACCTGTGCTGCGCCGACAACATGGTCAGCGGCAACGCCTTCAAACTGGGTGACATCATTCGCTATCGCAACGGCAAAACCGTTGAGGTGATGAATACCGATGCGGAAGGGCGCCTGGTGCTGGCCGACGGCCTGATCGACGCTTCTGAGCAGAATCCGCAGCTGATTATCGACTGCGCGACCCTGACCGGCGCGGCCAAAACCGCGGTGGGCAACGACTATCACGCCCTGTTCAGCTTCGACGATGCGCTGGCGCAAGAGCTGCTCAGCAGCGCCGCCGCTGAGCAAGAGCCGTTCTGGCGTCTGCCGCTGGCCGAGTTCCACCGTAGCCAGCTGCCGTCCAACTTCGCCGAGCTGAACAACGTGGCCGGCCCGGCCTACACCGCCGGCGCCAGCACCGCGGCGGCCTTCCTGTCGCACTTCGTCAAGAACTACCAACAGGGCTGGCTGCACATCGACTGTTCCGCCACCTATCGCAAAGGCGCGGTGGATCAGTGGTCGGCCGGCGCGACCGGTTTGGGCGTGCGTACCCTGGCCAACCTGCTGCTGAGCAAAGCCAAATAATTGAACGCCCGCCGCATCGGGCGCTAGAATGCGCATTATCTTCGGGGCCCAGCATGCTGGGCCTCGCTATTTGATCCTGGAGTTTGCCATGAGTGCCCATCATCACGATGCCGCCCCGAGCGAGAACGAACTTGAACGCCTGCTGAAGCTGGCGGTGACGGAGCCGGCCCACCGCCCGGCGTTCTTCCGTGAACTGCTCGAGGCCACGGTGCTGATCCTCGGCGACAGCGAACAGGTGCAGCAGGACGGCGACATCACGCTGAACGCGGATACGCCGGTCAATATCCAGCATTGGGAAAAGCAGGACGGCGGCAGCATCATTCCGTTCTTCACTTCACTGGAAGCACTGCAGAAGGCCGTTGAGGACGAACAGCCGTTCATCGCCATGCCGGCGCGGGTGTTGTTCGACATCACCCAGGGCGCGGATCTGTTTCTCAACCCGAAGGCGGAGTACGGCAAAGAGTTCTATCCGGAAGAGGTGGCGATGCTGTTGGCGACCGGCGGCGTCGTCAAACCGGTGGAGCATTACGTCGATAAAGAGACCCAAATCCTGCTGGGGCAGCCCGAGGAGTACCCGTCGGCGATGGTGGATGCGCTGACCACGCTGTTCAGCCAGCGCAAACCGGTGCGCCGCGCGTTTCTGGCGCTGATGCACGACCAGGCGGCGGACGAGAAGCCGAATCTGCTGATCGGGCTGGAAGTGGACGCCGAGCCGGCGGAGATCGAGGCGTTGATCAATGAGGCCGGCAGCGTCGCCAGCGAAACGGCGCCGAATGACGAACCGGTGGATTTCTGCCTGGTGTCGGAGAACGAGCGCGGCATCAGCCACTATCTGATCTCCCATACGCAGCCGTTTTACCAGCGCCGCTGGGGCAGCTGGCTGCGCAATTTGATCCCGTCTACCGACAAGACCCAGTAGCGCCGCCGCGTGGTTGAAATGACCCATGAAGATCATATTTTTTTAATGAAATGTTGATTTTCCCGTAGGCAAGCGTTAACGGCGCACATATAATCTGCGCCACTTGAGAAGGCCGGCAACATTGCAGACCGGCCTGTTTTGGAAGTCATACAGAGGCCATCATGACCGTAGAACGTACCTTTTCCATCGTTAAACCAAACGCAGTAGCCAACAACGACATCGGCGCTATCTACGCGCGTTTCGAGCGCGCCGGTTTCAAAATCATCGCCGCTAAAATGCTGCGTCTGACTCGCGAACAAGCTGAAGGCTTCTACGCTGAGCACAAAGGCCGCCCATTCTTCGACGGTCTGGTTGAGTTCATGACCTCCGGCCCGATCATGGTGCAGGTTCTGGAATCTGAAAACGCCGTGCAGCGCAACCGCGACATCATGGGCGCAACCAACCCGGACAACGCACTGGCCGGCACCCTGCGCGCCGACTACGCGGACAGCTTCACCGCTAACGCCGTTCACGGTTCCGACTCCGTTGAATCCGCACAGCGCGAAATCGCTTACTTCTTCAACGAAAGCGAAATCTGCGCACGTTAATCGTGCATTTCTGAGCTGATAGCCAGGCATTCACCGGCTGAAACAATAAAAATGCCCTGAATGCCTTTCAGCCGTAGCCACCCGCTACTAAAATTTGTACAATGCCGCGCCCCTGATAAGACGACTTGTCAGGGGCGTGTTTTTAGTGCCGCCACCCGAATCATGCGGGCTGAAATGCACAACTTACTGTCCATTCTTTAGCGCCATAACGTGTAATAACGAGGCCAGAGATCATTATGTTAGAACCCATCACGTCCGAGCACACCGTGTCTGAAAATAATTCGCTGACTACCCCCTCCGTTAACGTGGAGCAACCGGCTGCGGCCAAAATCAACCTGCTGGATCTGAACCGCCAGCAAATGCGCGAGTTCTTCGCCGAAATGGGCGAGAAGCCGTTCCGCGCCGATCAGGTGATGAAGTGGATTTACCACTACTGCTGCGACGATTTCGAGCAGATGACCGACATCAACAAAGTCCTGCGCGGCAAGCTGCAGCGCGTGGCGGAAATCCGCGCGCCGGAAGTGGCGGAAGAACAGCGTTCGGCCGACGGCACCATCAAGTGGGCGATTAAAGTCGGCGATCAGCAGGTCGAAACCGTGTACATCCCGGAAGCCGACCGCGCGACGCTGTGCGTCTCCTCGCAGGTGGGTTGCGCGCTGGAGTGCAAATTCTGTTCGACGGCGCAGCAGGGCTTCAACCGCAACCTGCGCGTGTCGGAAATCATTGGCCAGGTGTGGCGCGCGGCGAAAATCATCGGTGCGCTGAAGGTGACCGGCCAACGTCCGATCACCAACGTGGTGATGATGGGCATGGGCGAGCCGCTGCTCAACTTGAACAACGTGGTGCCGGCGATGGAAATCATGCTGGACGACTTCGGCTTTGGCCTGTCCAAACGCCGCGTGACCCTGTCTACCTCCGGCGTGGTGCCGGCGCTGGACAAACTGGGCGACATGATCGACGTGGCGCTGGCGATCTCGCTGCACGCGCCGAACGACACCATCCGCGATGAGATCGTGCCGATCAACCGCAAATACAACATCGAGACCTTCCTGTCCGCAGTGCGTCGCTATCTGGAGAAATCCAACGCCAACCAGGGCCGCGTGACCGTCGAGTACGTGATGTTGGATCATATCAACGACAGCACCGACGATGCGCATCAGCTGGCGGAAGTGCTGAAAGACACGCCGTGCAAGATCAACCTGATCCCATGGAACCCGTTCCCGGGCGCCCCCTACGGCCGCAGCTCCAACAGCCGGGTGGATCGTTTCTCCAAGGTGTTGATGGAATACGGCTTTACGACTATTGTTCGTAAAACCCGTGGTGACGATATCGACGCCGCCTGCGGGCAACTGGCGGGTGAAGTGATCGACCGTACCAAGCGTACCCTGAAGAAGAAAATGGCCGGGGAACCTATCAACGTACGGGCGGTCTGAATCCTATAGCACCATTTTTTGTTATCTAACAGCCTGTTATGCGCAAGCATGTCGCTGGCGGGCGTTAGCTGACGGCCGATAAGGAAATGAATGCGGGCATGAAGCTGAAACTGTGGGGTATGTGGCTGGCGGCCGGGTTGTTGGCCGGGTGTTCCGGTTCAGCGCCGGAAAAGGAAGCACAGGTCGCTGAGGCGGGCCAGACGCGGTTGCAACTGGGCCTGGAGTACCTGCAGCAAGGCGACATGGACGCCGCGCGCCAGAACCTGGAAAAGGCGCTGGACGCGGCCCCGCAGGATTACCGCACGCAGTTGGGCATGGCGCTCTACGCGCAGCGGAACGGTGAAAACGCCGAGGCCGAACAGCGTTATCGGCAAGCGCTCAAACTTGCGCCGGGCAATGGCACCGTATTGAATAATTACGGTGCGTTTCTTTGCGGTTTAGGGCAGTATGTACCGGCGCAACAGCAGTTTAGCGCTGCGGCGCTGGTGCCCGATTATGGCCAGGTCGCCGACAGCCTGGAAAACGCAGGTTACTGTTTTCTCAAGGCCGGACAAAACGATGAGGCGCGCACGCTGTTGAGCCGCGCGCTAAAAGTCGATCCGGACAAAGGCACTCCGCTGTTGGCGGAGGCCGAAAAGCAATTTGGAGAAGGGAAGCGCGCCCAGTCGCAACTTTTATTGGATGTTTATCAGCATGTTCTGCCGGCCAGCGCCAGCAGCTTATGGTTACAGATTCGTTTCGCCGCGTCAGCCGGCCGCCAGGATAGCGTTCAACGCTATGGCAAGCAGCTAGCGCGAAGTTTTCCACAATCCAAACAGTACCAGCAGTTCTTAGCTAATGAATACTGAAGCCTCCCAAGATAAAACCGTATCCATGACGACGGGCCAGCGCCTGCGTCAGGCCCGTGAGCAACTCGGGCTGAGCCAACAGACCGTTGCAGAACGCCTGTGTCTCAAAATGTCCACCGTGCGCGATATCGAGGAAGACAGCGTGTCTGCTGACCTCGCGTCCACCTTCGTGCGCGGCTACATCCGTTCCTACGCCAAGCTGGTGCATCTGCCGGAAGACGAACTGCTGCCGATGCTGGCCAAGCAGGCGCCGTTGAAGATGGCGAAAGTGGCGCCGATGCAAAGCTTCTCGCTGGGCAAGCGCCGCAAGAAACGCGACGGCTGGCTGATGAGCTTCACCTGGCTTATCGTGTTCGTGGTGATCGGCCTGACCGGCGCCTGGTGGTGGCAAAACCACAAGGCGCAGCAGGAAGAGATCGCCACCATGGCCGATCAATCCTCGGCGCAGCTTTCACAGAATAACGAAGGGCAGTCCGTGCCGCTGACCGACGGCAACGCCGACGCCGGCACCAACGTGCCGTTGACCGACAACAGCGCCGCGCCGGCTGATACCGGCGCAGCGGCTCAGACGCCTGCGGCGACCGCCCAGGCGCCGAGCGCGGCCCAGCAGCAGCCTGCCGTGGTGTCGCCAAGCCAGACAACCCTGCCGGAAACCGCGCCGGCGGCACAAGCGCCGCTGCCGACCGCCGATGCGGGCGTGGCTGCGCCGGCGGCCGATCCGAACGCGCTGGTGATGGATTTCTCCGCCGACTGCTGGCTGCAGGTGACCGACGCGAGCGGTAAAACGCTGTTCAGCGGCACCCAGAAGCAAGGTGGCAAGCTGAACCTGACCGGCACTGCGCCGTATAAACTGACCATCGGCGCGCCGGCGGCAGTTCAGATCCAGTATCAGGGTAAACCGGTTGATTTAAGCCGGTTCGTTAAGTCAAACCGTGTTGCTCGCCTGACCGTCGCCGCGCAGTAATCGCGCGGCTGGTCGTGATGTCAGAGCAGCAATGGAGAGTAAGTAATGCATAACCAAGCGCCCATCAACCGTCGAAAATCTACACGCATTTACGTCGGCAAGGTGCCTATTGGTGATGGCGCGCCGATTGCCGTGCAGTCGATGACCAACACCCGTACCACCGATGTTGAAGCAACGGTTAATCAGATCAAAGCGCTGGAGCGCGTGGGCGTCGACATCGTCCGCGTTTCGGTTCCTACCATGGACGCCGCCGAGGCGTTCAAACTGATCAAGCAGCAGGTCAACGTGCCGCTGGTCGCCGATATCCACTTCGATTATCGCATCGCGCTGCAGGTTGCCGAATATGGCGTAGACTGCCTGCGCATCAACCCGGGCAACATCGGCAACGAATCGCGCATTCGCTCGGTGGTGGACTGCGCCCGCGACAAAAACATCCCGATTCGCATCGGCGTCAACGGCGGCTCGCTGGAGAAAGACCTGCAGGAAAAGTACGGCGAACCTACGCCGGAAGCGCTGTTGGAATCCGCCATGCGCCACGTGGACATCCTCGATCGTCTCAACTTCGACCAGTTCAAGGTCAGCGTCAAGGCGTCGGACGTGTTCCTGGCGGTGCAATCCTACCGCTTGCTGGCGTCGCGCATCGATCAGCCGCTGCATCTGGGCATCACCGAAGCCGGCGGCGCGCGCAGCGGGTCGGTCAAATCGGCCATCGGCCTGGGCATGCTGCTGTCTGAAGGCATCGGCGATACCCTGCGCATCTCGCTGGCGGCGGATCCGGTTGAAGAAGTGAAGGTCGGTTTCGACATTCTGAAGTCGCTGCGCATCCGTGCGCGCGGCATCAACTTCATCGCCTGCCCGACCTGTTCGCGTCAGGAGTTCGATGTGATTGGCACGGTGAACGCGCTGGAGCAGCGCCTGGAAGACATCATCACGCCGATGGACGTCTCGATCATCGGTTGCGTGGTGAACGGCCCGGGCGAAGCGCTGGTGTCCACCATGGGTGTGACCGGCGGCCACAAGAAGAGCGGCTTCTATGAAGACGGCGTGCGCCAGAAAGAGCGTTTCGACAACGAACAGATGATCGACCAGCTGGAAGCGAAAATTCGCGCTAAGGCCGCGATGATGGACGAAAGCAACCGCATCACGGTCAACCTGCTGGAAAAATAAGCGTTATCGCTACACGGCGGGCCAGTTGGCCCGCTTGTTTATGAGCCTGAAGGGCAGAAAACCGCATCCGCGTTGAATACCGGGCGGCAAAGTCCCTATAATCGGGTTCATTTTTACAGACAACGGACAGAGAACTCACGTGGCAAAGAACATTCAAGCCATTCGCGGCATGAACGACTACCTGCCGGAAGAAACGGCATTGTGGCAGCGTATTGAAGGCACCCTCAAGCAGGTGCTGGGCGGCTACGGTTACAGCGAAATCCGGTTGCCGATTGTAGAGCAGACCCCGTTATTCAAACGCGCGATCGGCGAAGTGACCGACGTCGTGGAAAAAGAGATGTATACCTTCGAAGACCGCAACGGCGAAAGCCTGACGCTGCGTCCGGAAGGGACGGCCGGCTGCGTGCGCGCCGGCATCGAACATGGTCTGCTGTACAATCAGGAACAGCGTCTGTGGTACATCGGCCCGATGTTCCGCTACGAGCGCCCGCAGAAGGGCCGCTATCGCCAGTTCCATCAGCTGGGCGCAGAAGTGTTCGGCCTGCAAGGCCCGGATATCGACGCCGAGTTGATCCTGCTGACCGCCCGCTGGTGGAAAGCGCTGGGCATCGCCGAGCACGTCAAGCTGGAGCTGAACTCCATCGGTTCGCTGGAGGCGCGCGCCAACTACCGCGACGCGCTGGTGGCGTTCCTGGAGCAGCACGTCGAGGTGCTGGACGAAGACTGCAAACGCCGCATGTACAGCAACCCGCTGCGCGTGCTGGACTCCAAGAATCCTGAGGTGCAGGCGCTGTTGAACGATGCGCCGCGCCTGTCCGAGTACCTGGATGAAGAATCCCGTGCTCACTTCGCCGGTCTGTGTGAACTTTTGGCGCAGGCAGGTATCCCATATACCGTTAACGAGCGCCTGGTGCGCGGTCTGGATTACTACAACCGCACCGTGTTTGAGTGGGTGACCACCAGCCTGGGCGCGCAGGGCACCGTCTGCGCGGGTGGCCGTTACGACGGCCTGGTCGAGCAATTGGGCGGCCGCGCCACCCCGGCGGTCGGTTTCGCCATGGGCCTCGAGCGTCTGGTGTTGCTGGTGCAGGCGGTCAACCCGGAATTCAAGGCACCGTCGGCTATCGACGTATACGTCATCTCTTCCGGCGCGGGCACCCAGAGCGCGGCGATGCAGCTGGCTGAACAGGTGCGCGACGCGGCGCCGCAGCTGAAGCTGATGACCAATTACGGCGGCGGCAACTTCAAGAAACAGATCACCCGTGCGGACAAATGGGGCGCGCGCATCGCGCTGATCCTGGGTGAGAGCGAAGTGGCGGCGCAGCAGGTGGTGGTGAAAGACCTGCGCAGTGGTGAACAAGAAACGCTGGCGCAAAGCGAAGTCGCTGCGCGTCTGGCTTTGATGTTAGGTTAAGGAGAAGGACACCGTGGAAGTCTATACCACTGAAAACGAACAAGTCGACGCACTGCGTCGGTTCTTTGTCGAGAACGGCAAAGCGCTGGCGGTGGGCGTGGTGCTCGGAATTGGTGCCCTGGTTGGCTGGCGTTACTGGCAGAGCCATGAAAACTCCAACATGATGGCGGCATCGCAATCCTATCAGGAAGCCAGCGATCGTCTGGCGGCCGGCAAGCCGGATGACGTGGCTGCCGCAGAGAAATTTGTCCAGGCTAACGGCAACAGCTACGGCGTACTGGCCGCGCTGCAGTTGGCCAAGCACTTTGTCGAACAGAATGATTTCGCCAAGGCGGAACAGCAGCTGGTGCTGGCGCAGGGCCAGACCAAAGACGACAACCTGTTGGCGATGATCGACCTGCGTCTGGCGCGTGTCCAGCTGCAGGAGAAAAAGCTGGATGAAGCGCTGAAAACGCTGGATGGCGTGAAAGGCGAAGGCTGGGCGGCGATGATGCAGGATGTGCGCGGCGATGTATTGCTGGCCAAGGGCGACGCCAAGGGCGCGCGCGAAGCTTACAGCAAAGGCATTGAGTCCAATGCTTCTCAGGCGCTGCAGGTTCTGCTGCGCATGAAATTGAATAACTTGTCCAGCTAAGGGGAATTCCCATGCAATTGCGTAAAACACTCTTGGTCGGACTGGTTTCCGCTGCCTTGCTGAGTGGTTGCTCGCTGTTTAACAGCGAAGAAGACGTGGTTACCATGTCGCCGTTGCCGAAAGTTGAAAATCAGTTCACGCCGAGCAAGGCGTGGAGTACCTCGGTGGGCGACGGCATCGGTGAGTATTACTCCCACCTGCGTCCGGCCTATCAGGACAGCACCATTTACGCCGCCGATCGCTTTGGCATCGTGAAAGCGATGGACGCCGACAGCGGCAACGAGAAGTGGAAGGTCAACCTCTCCGAGAAGACCGGCTTCTTCTCCAGCAACCTGTCTGCGCTGCTGTCGGGCGGCCTGACGGTTGCGGGCGACAAGGTTTACGTCGGCAGCGAAAAAGCGGTGGTTTACGCATTGAACACCGCCGACGGCGCCATCGCCTGGCAGACCAAAGTGGCCGGCGAAGCGATTTCACGTCCGGTTATCAGCGACGGCATGGTGTTGGTGCACACCTCCAACGGCATGCTGCAGGCGCTGAACGAAGCCGACGGCGCGGTGAAGTGGACGGTTAACCTGGACATGCCTTCGCTGTCGCTGCGCGGTGAATCCGCGCCGGCCGTCGCCTTTGGCGCCGCCATCGTCGGCGGTGACAACGGCCGCGTCAGCGCCGTGCTGATGCAGCAGGGCCAACTGATCTGGCAACAGCGCATTTCTCAGCCGAGCGGCGCGACCGAAATCGATCGCCTGAACGACGTGGACACCACGCCGGTAATCGTTGACGGCGTGGTCTACGCGCTGGGTTACAACGGCAACCTGACGGCGCTGGATCTGCGTTCCGGTCAGATCATCTGGAAACGCGAGCTGGGTTCGGTGAATGATTTCATCGTCGACGCGGGCCGCATCTACCTGATCGACCAGAACGATCGCGTGGTGGCGCTCAGCACCGAAGGCGGCGTGACCGTGTGGACGCAAAGCGATCTGCTGCACCGCAACCTGACGCCGCCGGTGATGTATAATGGTTATCTGGTGACCGGTGACGCCGAAGGCTATCTGCACTGGGTCAACACCACCGATGGCCGTTTTGTCGCCCAGCAGGAAGTGGACAGCTCCGGCTTCCTGTCTGCGCCGATGGTGGCCGGCGACAAGCTGGTCATCCAGGCTCGCGGCGGGAAAGTTTACGCTTTCACCCGCTAACGCCGCTCGTCGTGATCCTTCTTGCGCCCGAAAGATTTCGGGTTGCAGCCAGGCGGCAAGCGCATGAGTCCTCGGGAGCTTAGTGAGCTAAGTGACCGAGGCGAAGGTGCGCAGACAACGCCGCTGTGGCGCGAAAGATGAAGGGGAAAACGGCTCCTGAATGTTCAGGGGCCGTTTCGTATTTTATAAGCTGCACCGCTGGTGTCTATCCACAGTGCAGTAACGCATTGATTATTAAGTAATGAGGCTTCAACAATGATACCTGTCGTCGCGCTGGTCGGGCGCCCGAATGTGGGTAAATCCACCTTGTTCAACCGTTTAACCCATACGCGTGATGCGCTGGTGGCGGATTTCCCGGGGCTGACGCGTGACCGCAAGTATGGTCGTGCTGAAATCGAAGGCAATGAATTCATCATCGTCGATACCGGTGGCATCGACGGCACCGAAGACGGCGTCGAAACGCGCATGGCCGGTCAGTCGCTGCTGGCGATCGAAGAAGCGGACATCGTGCTGTTCATGGTCGACGCCCGCGCCGGCCTGATGCCGGCGGATCAGGGCATCGCCCAGCACCTGCGCAGCCGCCAAAAGGCGACCTTCCTGGTGGCCAACAAGACCGACGGTCTGGATCCGGACACCGCCACCGCCGATTTCTACTCGCTCGGCCTGGGTGAAGTGTTCGCTATCGCCGCTTCTCACGGCCGTGGCGTGACCCAGCTGATTGAACACGTGCTGGTGCCGTTCGTGCCGGAAAAACCGGAAGACGTCGAGCTGACCGAGGAAGAGGCCAACGCCGCTTACTGGGCCGAGCAAAACGGTGAAACGCTGGAAGGCGAAGAAGACGAAGAGCCGGAAGAAGCGTTCAACCCGCAGGATCTGCCGATCAAACTGGCGATCGTCGGCCGCCCGAACGTCGGTAAGTCTACGCTCACTAACCGTATCCTCGGCGAGGAGCGCGTGGTGGTGTATGACATGCCGGGCACTACCCGCGACAGCATCTACATTCCGATGGTGCGCGACGAACGCGAATATGTGCTGATCGACACCGCCGGGGTGCGTAAACGCGGCAAGGTGACTGAAACCGTCGAGAAGTTCTCGGTGATCAAGACCCTGCAGGCGATTGAAGACGCCAACGTGGTGCTGCTGGTGATCGACGCGCGTGAAGGCATCTCCGATCAGGATCTCTCGCTGCTCGGCTTTATCCTCAACAGTGGGCGCTCACTGGTGATTGCGGTCAACAAGTGGGACGGCATGAGCGAAGAAGATCGCGAGCACGTGAAAGAGATGCTCGATCTGCGTCTGGGCTTCGTCGACTTCGCGCGCGTGCACTTTATTTCCGCCCTGCACGGCAGCGGTGTCGGCAACCTGTTCGAATCGGTACAGGAAGCCTACGAGTGCGCAACCCGTCGCGTAAACACCTCGATGCTGACCAAAATCATGCAGATGGCGGTTGACGATCACCAGCCGCCGTTGGTGCGCGGCCGCCGCGTGAAGCTGAAATATGCCCACGCCGGCGGTTACAACCCGCCGATCGTGGTGATCCACGGCAACCAGGTCAGCGATCTGGCCGATTCGTACAAGCGCTATCTGATGAACTACTTCCGCCGCTCGCTGAACGTGATGGGGACGCCGATCCGCATCCAGTTCAAAGAGGGTGACAACCCGTTCGCCGGCAAACGCAACCTGCTGACGCCGACCCAGATGCGTAAGCGCAAGCGCCTGATGAGCCACCTGAAAAAGAGCAAGTAATTGCTCATGAGGGGCGCGGCAGTGATGCCGCGCCCCTTTTTTATTGGCCCGAAATCGTTTTATTATCTGAAGATTACCTCGCCTGCCTGAAGGAACACCATGTCCTGGGAAACCTGGAGTTTTGCGTTTAACGTCACCGTGCCGAATCTGCTGATGATGCTGCTGGGGATCCTGCTGCGCCATTGGCGCCTGATGGATGACCGTTTCGTCGACGGCGCGACCCGCCTGGTGTTCAATCTGGCGCTGCCGTGCCTGCTGTTTTTCAGCATCGCCACCAACCACCCGCAGCTGCTCGGCAACCTGCCGCTGGTGCTGTTCGGCGCGGTCGGCACGCTGGCGACCTTCCTGCTCTTGGAGCTGGCGGCCAAGTGGCTGGTGAAAGAACCGCGTGAGCGCGGGGTGTTCGTGCAGGGGGGCTTCCGCGCCAATACCGCCATCGTCGGCCTGGCCTACGCCATGACCGCCTATGGCAGCGAAGGGATTGCGCTCGCCTCGCTGTACCTGACGGTGACGGTGATCCTGTTCAACATACTGTCGGTTATCACCCTCACGCGCAGCCTACAGGGTGGGCAGGGCAAGAAAATCAGCCACCTGTCGCTGCTGCGCAGCATCGTTACCAACCCGCTGATCATCGGCCTGGTGTGCGGGCTGCTGTATGCGCAAACCGGGCTGGGCATCCCGACCGTGATCCGCCAGACCGGCAGCTATATCTCCGCGCTGTCGCTGCCGCTGGCACTGCTATGCACCGGCGCCAGCCTGGATTTTCGCGCCATGTTCCGCTCGTCCAACGTGGCGGCGCTGTCGTCGGCGGCCAAGCTGTTTCTGGTGCCGTTCCTGATGACGCTGGCCGGCTGGCTGTGCGGGTTTCAGGGGGCGGCGCTGGGCATTATCTTCCTGTTTTCCGCCACGCCGACCGCTTCGGGCAGCTATGTGATGACGCGCGCCATGGGCGGCAACGCCACGCTGGCGGCCAACATTATCGCCATCACCACCGTCGGTTCGTTCTTCACCACCGCGTTGGGGATCTATTTCTTGCGCTCATGGGGCGCGATTTAACCTGGGAGCCGTTATGGATGCGCATTGTCCGCACTGCCGTCAGACCATGAAGTGGGTAGCGGGTCATTACCATTGTGAAGCCTGCCTCTGCGATTATCGGCAGCTGGCGAGCTGCCCGGAGTGCGGGCAGCCGCTGCAAGAATTGAAAGCCTGCGGGGCGGTGGATTACCTGTGCCAGAACGGGCACGGGCTGATCTCCAAAAAACGGGTGAATTTCAGCTATCAGCCGCTGTAAGTCCTCACTCATCCACCTGGCCGGTTTTCCACAAATCCACCAGCGCCTGCGGCGCGCTGCTTTCCGGGATTAACAGCACGATCTCGGTGCTCAGGGTGGGGCTGGTGTAGTTGATCTGTACGCGGTAGTAGCGCTGGTCGCCGCAGCCGGGGGAGTTGGGTTGGCCCTCTTCCTGGGCGTACGGCAGCGTCTGATTCAGCAACTGATTCAGGCGCTGCCGCTGCTCCGGCGTGATATCGGCCAGCGCAATGCGGCGCTGACCCGCCAGTTTGGGAATGTAGGCGAAGCCTCCCTCGCGCGCCAGCTCAATGACCGTATCCTGATTGAGCGTCGGCAGCGGTTTCATTACTCCACCCCCACCTGATGCCAGGCCTGTTGCACCTTGTCCGCCACGCTCTGATCGAAACGCGCTAGCGCATGTTTCACCGTGGCGCGGGCGAAGGTGGCGAAGTCGGCGTTTTGCGGCAGCGCTTTGTCGCACACCGTGTCATACCAGACGTAGCCGGCTTTTTCCCAGGCGAAGCCGCCCAGCGCGGTTGCCGCCAGGTAGAACGCGCGGTTGGGAATGCCGGAGTTGAGGTGTACGCCGCCGTTGTCTTCCTTGGTCTGGATATAATCCTTCATGCTGGCGGGCTGCGGGTCTTTGCCCAGCAGCGGGTCGTCGTAGGCGGTGCCGGGTGCCGACATCGAGCGCAGCCCTTGGCCTTTGATACCCTTGGCGAGCAGCCCGGCGCCGATCAGCCAGTCGGCTTTATCCGCGGTTTGCTGCAGGTGGAACTGCTTGACCAACGAGCCGAATACGTCGGACAGCGACTCATTGAGCGCGCCGGACTGCTGGTAGTAGATCAGCCCAGCCTCGCTCTCGGTCACGCCGTGCGCCAGCTCGTGGCCGACCACGTCGATGGCGATGGTGAAACGGTTGAAGATCTCGCCGTCGCCGTCGCCGAACACCATCTGCTGGCCGTTCCAGAAAGCGTTCTGGTACTCCTTGCCGTAGTGCACGCTGCCGACCAGCGGCAGCCCTTTATTATCCAGCGAATTGCGCCGGTAGGCCTGCCAGAAGAAATCGTAGGTGACGCCGAGATAGTCGTAGGCCTCGTCCACCGCCACGTCGTGGTTGCTGGGCTGCCCCTCCTTGCGCACCTGTTTGCCGGGCAGTTGGGTGCCGTTCTGGGCGTCGTAGATATCGCGGAGCGCTTCGCCGGCTCGGGCGTTTTTCTCGGTCGGTGAACGCAGCGGCTTGTTGCCGAGTAGGCTTTGCACGTGGTTCAGGGTGTGCAGCGCGCAGTCGCGCTGCGGGGCGTTACCGTGTTCAATAATGCGGCGCAGCATGTAGGGAGGAATGACGGAACGCATGCGCTGGGCTGGCATAGTGGCTCTCCTTAGGCAAAAAATTTACCTCATCGAATGAATGCACTGAGCCTAAGTGTAGTCTACTCGTCATAAAGCCTGTGGTTATGCGTGCTCACCGCCGGGGTGGTCTTGTGGGGACTGATGCGCCGCACCGAGGCGCGTACCGCCAACCGGCCATGCAGCAGCAGGTTGCACGGCGGCGCGTCGGCGCGCAGCATGCGCCGCTGCAGCAGCTGGATCGCCTCGTAACCCAATTCGTCGCGCGGCACCTGCACCGAGGTCAGCGGCACATCGTGGATTTCCGCCAGGTTGAAGCCGTCGGTGCTCATCACCGAGACGTCGCCCGGCACGCTCAGCCCCCGCTTGTTGAGCGCCTTGACCGCCCCGACCGCCATGTAGTCGCCGCCGGCCAGGATCGCCGTCGGCAGCGGTGAGTGGCCGTGGAGGCCATCGAGATAGGTGGTCAGTGCCTGCTCGGCCTCTTCACTGCCGAAGCCGGAGGTGGTGACCAGATGGCGGCCATCGTCGAACGGCAAATGATGCCGGGCGTAGGCCTGCCGGATGCCCGCCAGCCGCAGCTCCATGGTGTGGCGGCGCAGACACTGCAGATTGAGGATATGGCTATGCCCCTGCTGAAACAGGTAGCTGGCGGAATAGTCGCCGATCAGCTGATGATCCGGCGAGACGCTGTCCAGCCGCATCTGCCGATCGCTGCAGTTGATCAGCACGCAGGGCTTGTGCAGATCGGCGGCCAGGGTGTGGATATGCTCGTCGTCGATGCCGATGATCAGCGCCGCTTCGGTGTGCGGGTCGCTCATCTTTTCCAGAAACAGCGCGCCGTCGCTGTGTTGCTCTTCCAGCCCGCAGTAGCGGATGCGCACCTCGTGCTCCATCAGTGCGGCGGCAATGCCCTGAATGACCTTGTAGTAGAAGATGTCGGTGCGCACGTCGAACGCGCGCTGCGGCGCGAACACCATCACGTTGTTCAGCATCAGCCGGCCGCTGGAAATGCCCTGCAGAATGCCGTTTTGCTGCGCACAGTCCAGCACCTTACGGCGCGCCTCGGCGCTGGTGTTGGCCTTACCCGCCAGCACGCGGGAAACGGTGCTGATCGACAACCCGGTTTGGCGAGCGATCTCCTGAATTTTCAGCTTTCCGTTCATTTTGTGATCTCCTTCAAATTCGTCCATGAGAATATTTTCACTGCGCATTTTCAGCGTCTTGACCGGCTTTCATGCCCATTATGGCTATTTTTTCACCCACCCGTGAAAATATTTGCAAAAAACTCCGTTTCGCTGCGCGCTATCGCTGAGTAGTCTGCATTGGTACACCAATTTTACCGACCTGTCAGTCCAATTTTAACGGTGTGCGAAAAAGAAAACAAAAAATAAATCATGGGGTTGTGATTGTCTGTCGGCCAATGATACGGCGCCGACCCGTTTTCATCGTCCCGTGTTTGATAGCGCAACGTACCCTACCAAAACGCGCGTCGCCGTAGCCGGCGGCCGCGGGGAGAGAACCGATGAGTGTGGAGATCAATCAGGCGGTCGCGCAGAGCGGCCGGCGCAAGTTCAAATCGCTGCGCTGGTGGATGCTGGCGCTGTTCTTGCTGGGCGTCACGGTCAACTACATCACCCGCAACTCGCTGGGCATTTTGGCGCCGGAGCTGAAAACCAGCCTGAACATGAGCACCGAGCAATATGCCTGGGTGGTGGCGTCGTTCCAGCTGGCCTACACGGTGTTTCAGCCGATCTGCGGCTGGCTGATCGACGTTATCGGCCTGAAGATGGGCTTTCTGATCTGCGCCGGCATTTGGGCGGTGGTATGCATGTTGCACGCCGGCGCCGGCAGCTGGCTGCAACTGGCCATTCTGCGCTTCTTCATGGGGGGCGCGGAGGCGGCGGCCACCCCGGCCAACGCCAAGGCGATCTCCGATTGGTTCCCGAAGAAGGAGCGGCCGATCGCTGCCGGCTGGGCGGGCGTCGGTTTCTCCATCGGCGCCATGCTGGCCCCGCCGATCATCGTCATCGCTCACGTCTCCTTCGGCTGGCAAGGCGCCTTCCTGTTCTCCGGCGGGCTGGCGCTTATTTGGGTGGTGCTGTGGTGGCTGTTCTACCACTCGCCGCAGCAGCACCCGAACCTCAGTCAGCAAGAGCTGGACCTGATCCGCGAAGACAACGAGCCGGTGTTGCCGAAGCTGCCGTTTCTCACCTCGCTGGCCAGCCTGTGCAAGAACAAGAAGTTTTACGGCATCGCCATCCCGGCCTTTCTCGCCGAGCCGGCCTGGGCGGTCTTCAGCTTCTGGGTGCCGCTGTACCTGGCCACCGAACGCGGCATGGATCTGAAACAGATCGCGATGTTCGCCTGGCTGCCGTTCCTGGCGGCGGATATCGGCAGCGTCGCCAGCGGCTATCTCACCACCCTGTACCGCAAATGGTTCGGCTGCAGCCGCGTTAACTCGGTGGTCGCCAGCTCGGTGACCGGCGCTTTCCTGATGGTGTCGCTGGCGTTTGTCGCGATCACCCAAGATCCCTATGTGGCGATCGCGCTGATCTCGATCGGCGGATTCGGCCACCAGGTGATCTCCTGCATGCTCAGCGCCCTGGTGGTGGAATCGTTCGATAAGAATCAAATGGCGACGGTGAACGGCATGCGCGGCTCCAGCGCCTGGATCGCCAGTTTCCTGTTCACGCTCCTGATCGGCGCAGTATCCGACACCATCGGCTTTAACCCGCTGTTTATCGCGATGGGCTTCTTCGATTTGATCGGCGCCCTGTTCCTGATCGCCCTGATTGCCGAGCGCGGCGGTAAGAAAACCCCTTCACACAGCTAAGTGGAATATTTATGAAAACCTTGAAAAATTGGACATTGGCGGCGCAGCATGCGGACCACGTCGAGCTGCTGGTCGATGAACGCCACCGTTTCTGCCTGTACGTGCTGGAAGACGGTCTGTTCCGCGTGTTGATCAAACGTGATGGCGGGCTGGCGCTGGATCGCACCTGGAGCATCGCGCCGCAGGAGGATGTGCCTTGGGAAGGGCGCGATCGGCTCAGCGTCGCCGGTTTCAGCCTGCCGGGCTATCAGCTGCGTCGGGAGGGCGATCGGCTGGTGGTCAGCACGCCGCTGCTGCGCGTGACGGTGCATCAGCCGCTGTGGCTGGCGTGGGAGTATTGCAATGCCGACGGCGAGTGGCGGCCGCTGGCGTCGGATCGGCCAACCAGCGCCTACCTGCTCAATGCGCACGGCGACGGCGTGGCGCATTACCAGCGGCGTTTCGCCGATGAGCGCTATTACGGCCTGGGGGAGAAAGCCGGCGATCTGGAACGCACCGGCCGCCGCTTTGAGATGCGCAATCTGGACGCCATGGGCTACAACGCCGCCAGCACCGATCCGCTGTACAAGCACATTCCGTTTACCATCACCCGTGGGCCGGAGGCGAGCTTTGGCCTGTTCTACGATAACCTGAGCAACTGCTGGCTGGATCTGGGCAACGAGATAGACAACTACCACGCGGCCTACCGCCGCTATCAGGCCGAAGCGGGCGATCTGGATTACTACCTGTTCCTCGGGCCGAAGGTTTTGGACGTCACCAAGGCCTTCGTGCGCCTGACCGGCCGCACCCACTTCGGGCCGAAGTGGAGCCTGGGCTACAGCGGTTCGACCATGCACTACACCGACGCGCCGGACGCCCAGCAGCAGCTGCAGCAGTTCATCGCGCTGTGCCGCCAACACGCCATTCCTTGCGACTCTTTCCAGCTGTCGTCGGGCTACACCTCGATCAACAACAAGCGCTACGTGTTCAACTGGAATTACGACAAGGTGCCGCAGCCCAAGCTGCTCAGCCAGGCGTTTCACGACGCCGGCCTCAGGCTGGCGGCCAACATCAAGCCATGCCTGCTGCAGGATCACCCGCAGTATCAGGCGGTGGCGGCGCAGGGGCTGTTTATCCGCGATTCGCAAAGCGACGCGCCCGAACGTTCCAGCTTCTGGGACGACGAGGGATCGCACCTCGACTTCACTAACCCGGCGGCGGTGCGCTGGTGGCAGCAGGGCGTCACGCAGCAGCTGCTGGAGATGGGCATCGACTCGACCTGGAACGACAACAACGAATACGAAGTGTGGGACGGCGAAGCGCGCTGCCACGGCTTCGGGCGGCCGATCGCCATCAAGCATATTCGCCCGGTGATGCCATTGCTGATGATGCGCGCCTCGATGGAGGCCCAGCAGCGCTTCGCGCCGCAGCGGCGGCCGTACCTGATCTCGCGCTCCGGCTGTGCCGGCATGCAGCGCTACGTGCAGACCTGGAGCGGCGACAACCGCACCAGCTGGCAGACGCTGCGCTACAACATCCGCATGGGGCTGGGCATGAGCCTGTCCGGGCTGTATAACCTCGGCCACGACGTCGGCGGCTTCTCCGGCGACAAACCGGACGCGGAGCTGCTGGTGCGCTGGGTGCAAAACGGCGTGATGCATCCGCGTTTCACTATCCACTCCTGGAACGACGACGCCACGGTCAACGAGCCCTGGATGTACCCGGCCGCCACCCCGGCGGTGCGCGAGGCGATCAATCTGCGTTACCGGCTGCTGCCGTATTTCTACACCCTGCTATGGCAGGCCTGCGCGGACGACGAGCCGATGCTGCGCCCGACCTTCCTCGATCACGAACAGGATGCGCGCACCTTTGGCGAGAACGACGATTTTCTGATTGGCCGCGATCTGCTGGTGGCCAGCGTGGTGGAACCGGCGCAGCGCCGGCGTTTGGTGTATTTGCCGGACAACGGCGAAGGCTGGTACTGCTTCTACAGCGGCCAGTGGTTCAGCGGCGGCCAGACGGTAACGCTGGCGGCGCCGCTGGAGCGTCTGCCGCTGCTGGTGCGTGCCGGGGCGGCGCTGCCGCTGTCGCAGCGGCTGGCGCATGTGGACGTGGCCGCCGACGATCGGCGCGAGCTGCGGCTGTTTCCGCTCAAGGGCTGCGGCGCAAGCCGTGGGCTGTTGTTTGAGGACGACGGTGAAAGCGACGGCTGGCGGCAGGGCGATGCGCTGTGGCTGCGCTGGGAAATGCGCTGCGACAATCAACGCATCATGCTGGATATCACGACGGAAGGGCGTTTCTGCCCGGCCTGGCGCACGCTGACGCTCAGCCTGCCGGAAGGTGAAACGCGCGCGCTGTGGGTGAACGGCGAACCGGGCGAGCGTTTTACGCTGGAGTAGGGGGGTTACTCGGCCGCGCGCTTCTTGCGCGGCTTTTTGGCGACGGTGATGGTTTTCACCTCGCTTTCCACCCAGCCGTCCTGCAGGCGGGTTTTCAGCAGTTCGCCGACCTGCGCCTGTTTGGTGGTTTTCAGCAGCTCGCCGCGCGGGGTTTGCGTCACGCTGTAGCCGCGCGCCAGCGTCGCCAGCGGGCTGACGGTCTCCAACTGGCTGCAGGCCACGCCGAAGCGCTGGCGGTAGGCGTTGAGCTGCCGCTCCATCGCCTGCTGCAGACGGTATTCCTGCTGCTGCACGCGTTGTTGGTAGCGGTGAATGCGGCCCTGCGGCTGCACCTGCGCCAGCCGCTGCTGGGCGCGTTCGCTGCGGCGGGCGGCCAGGCGCAGCTGTTGCTGCATGCCGTCCTCCATCCGGCGCTGCAGCTTGAACAGCAGCGTCTGCTGGCGCGCCAGGCGCAGATGCGGATGCTGCTGCTGTAAACGGTGGTGAATGCGGGTGAACTGCTGCTGGCGCTGCGCCAGATAGTAATCCATCGCCATCTCCAGCCGCTGCTGCTGCGACTGCAGCTGGCGCAACAGCTCAAGCTGATTGCGGCTGACCAGTTCGGCGGCGGCGGAAGGGGTCGGCGCGCGCAGATCGGCGACGAAGTCGGCGATGGTGACGTCGGTTTCATGGCCGACGGCGCTGACGATCGGAATGCGGCTGGCGAAGATCGCCCGCGCCACGCGTTCGTCGTTGAAGCTCCACAGATCTTCCAGCGAACCGCCGCCGCGGCCGACGATCAGCACGTCGCATTCATCGCGGCGGTTGGCGGTCTCGATGGCGCGCACGATTTGCATCGGCGCTTCCGCGCCCTGCACCGAGGTGGGGTAGATGACGATCGGCAGCGATGGATCGCGCCGCTGCAACACCTGCAGGATATCGTGCAGCGCCGCGCCGCTGGCGGAGGTGATCACCCCGACGCGTTTGGCCGGGGCGGGCAGCGGCTGCTTGAACTGCTGATCGAACAGCCCTTCGGCGCTCAGGCGCTGTTTCAGCTGCTCGAACTGTTGCTGCAGCAGGCCGTCGCCGGCGGGCTGCATGTTCTCGGCGATCAGCTGGTAGTCGCCGCGCGGTTCATACAGCGTGATGCTGGCGCGCACCAGGACCTGCTGGCCGTTTTGCGGCCGGAAGGTGACGCGGCGGTTGCTGTTGCGGAACATCGCGCAGCGCACCTGGGCGCGGTCGTCTTTCAGCGTGAAATACCAGTGGCCGGAGGCGGGCTGGGAGAGGTTGGAGATCTCGGCGGAGAGCCAAATCTGCCCCATTTCCATTTCCAGCAGTTGGCGAACCGTCTGATTCAGGCGGCTTACGGTAAAAATGGAAGGCGAAACAGGTAGCGACATGTGACCCAGATCAAATTTCAAAACAATCACTTAATTGGTCGATACTACATGGCTGAAAAAGGTAATCAAGACTTTTTGTAAGAAAGTGCTGGAGGCAACCGATTCCGCTCTGTATAATGCCGCGGCAATATTTTATCTTTTTCACAGCCCACCCTGGTGAGATATTGCCCATGCTACGTATCGCTAAAGAAGCTCTGACGTTTGACGACGTCCTCCTGGTTCCAGCCCACTCCACGGTTCTGCCTAACACCGCAGAGCTCGGCACTCAACTGACCAAAACCATCCGCCTGAACATCCCTATGCTGTCCGCAGCCATGGATACCGTGACCGAATCCGGCCTGGCCATCGCGCTGGCGCAGGAAGGCGGGCTGGGCTTCATCCACAAAAACATGTCCATCGAGCGCCAGGCTGAAGAAGTCAGCCGCGTGAAGAAGCATGAAAGCGGCGTAGTTACCGACCCGCAGACCGTTACCCCGTCCACCACGCTGCAGGAAGTGAAAGAGCTGACCGCGCGCAACGGCTTCGCCGGTTACCCGGTCGTTACCGAAGACAACGAGCTGGTCGGCATCATCACCGGCCGTGACGTGCGCTTCGTGACCGATTTGTCTCAGCCGGTGACTGCGGTGATGACGCCGAAAGATCGCCTGGTCACCGTGAAAGAAGGTGAAGCGCGCGACGTGGTGCTGCAGAAGATGCACGAAAAGCGCGTAGAAAAAGCGCTGGTGGTGGACGACAGCTTCCACCTGCTGGGCATGATCACCGTTAAAGACTTCCAGAAAGCGGAACGTAAGCCGAACGCCTGTAAAGACGAGCACGGCCGTCTGCGCGTGGGCGCGGCGGTCGGCGCCGGCGCCGGCAACGAAGAGCGCGTTGACGCGCTGGTGGCGGCAGGCGTTGACGTCCTGCTGATCGACTCCTCGCACGGCCACTCCGAAGGCGTGTTGCAGCGCATCCGCGAAACTCGCGCCAAATACCCGGATCTGCAGATCGTCGGCGGCAACGTCGCGACCGCAGCGGGCGCCAAAGCGCTGGCTGAAGCCGGCGTGAGCGCGGTGAAAGTGGGTATCGGCCCTGGCTCCATCTGCACCACCCGCATCGTGACCGGCGTGGGCGTACCGCAGATCACCGCCATCGCCGACGCGGTGGAAGCGCTGGAAGGCACCGGCATTCCGGTTATCGCCGACGGCGGCATCCGCTTCTCCGGCGACATCGCCAAAGCGATCGCCGCGGGCGCATCCTGCGTGATGGTCGGCTCCATGCTGGCGGGCACCGAAGAATCCCCGGGCGAAATCGAGCTGTATCAGGGCCGTTCGTTCAAATCTTACCGCGGCATGGGCTCGCTGGGCGCGATGTCCAAAGGCTCTTCCGACCGTTACTTCCAGACCGATAACGCCGCCGACAAACTGGTGCCGGAAGGTATCGAAGGCCGCGTGGCCTATAAAGGCATGCTGAAAGCCATCGTGCACCAGCAGATGGGCGGCTTGCGCTCCTGCATGGGCCTGACCGGCTGCGCCACCATCGACGATCTGCGCACCAAGGCGGAGTTCGTGCGCATCAGCGGCGCCGGCATTCAGGAAAGCCACGTGCACGACGTGACCATCACCAAAGAGTCGCCGAACTACCGCATGGGCTGATGCCTTAACCTCTCCTGAGTGAGAGGCCGGGGTGGGGCGCCAAGCCCCATCCCGAAACACACATTTTCGCTCTTTTTCTCTTGTTGCTGGAATTCGCCTCAATGACACAAAATATCCATAAGCATCGCATCCTGATACTGGACTTCGGTTCGCAATACACCCAACTGGTCGCCCGCCGCGTGCGCGAAATCGGCGTTTACTGCGAACTGTGGGCCTGGGACGTTAGCGAAGCGCAGATCCGCGAATTCAACCCAAGCGGCATCATCCTGTCCGGCGGCCCGGAAAGCACCACCGAAGCCGGCAGCCCGCGCGCCCCTGACTACGTGTTCAACGCCGGCGTGCCGGTGCTGGGCGTGTGCTACGGCATGCAGACCATGGCGATGCAGCTGGGTGGCCATGTGCAGGGTTCCAACGAACGCGAGTTCGGCTACGCGCAGGTGGAAATCGTCAAAGAGAGCGCGCTGCTGCGCGACATCGAAGACGCTATCAGCCCGGCCGGCAAACCGCTGCTGGACGTGTGGATGAGCCACGGCGACAAAGTGACCGCGATCCCGTCCGACTTCGTGACCATCGCCAGCACCGATACCTGCCCGTTCGCTATTATGGCCAACGAAGAAAAACGCTTCTACGGCGTGCAGTTCCACCCGGAAGTGACCCACACCCGCCAGGGCCAGCGCATGCTGGAGCGCTTCGTACTGGACATCTGCCAGTGTGAAGCCCTGTGGACGCCAGCCACCATCATCGAAGATGCGGTCGAGCGCATCCGCGAGCAGGTGGGTGAAGACCACGTGATCCTCGGCCTGTCCGGCGGCGTCGACTCCTCCGTGACCGCGATGCTGCTGCACCGGGCCATCGGCAAACGCTTGACCTGCGTGTTCGTCGACAACGGCCTGCTGCGCCTGAACGAAGCCAAGCAGGTGATGGAAATGTTCGGCGACCACTTCGGCCTGAACATCGTGCACGTTGAGGCGGAAAACCGCTTCCTGACCGCACTGGCGGGCGTGGACGAGCCGGAAGCCAAGCGTAAAATCATCGGCCGTGTGTTCGTTGAAGTGTTCGACGAAGAAGCCTGCAAGCAAGAGCAGGTGAAATGGCTGGCACAGGGCACCATCTACCCGGACGTGATCGAATCCGCCGCTTCCGCCACCGGCAAAGCGCACGTGATCAAATCGCACCACAACGTGGGCGGCCTGCCGAAAGAGATGAAGCTGGGCCTGGTCGAGCCGCTGAAAGAGCTGTTCAAAGACGAAGTGCGCAAGATCGGCCTGGAGCTGGGCCTGCCGTACGACATGCTGTTCCGTCACCCGTTCCCGGGCCCGGGTCTGGGCGTGCGCGTGCTGGGCGAAGTGAAGAAAGAGTACTGCGATCTGCTGCGCCGCGCCGATGCCATCTTCATCGAAGAGCTGCACAAAGCCGACCTGTACAACAAAGTCAGCCAGGCGTTCACCGTGTTCCTGCCGGTGCGTTCGGTCGGCGTGATGGGCGACGGCCGCAAATACGACTGGGTGGTCTCCCTGCGTGCGGTAGAAACCATCGACTTCATGACCGCGCACTGGGCGCACCTGCCGTATGACTTCCTCGGCCGCGTCTCCAACCGCATCATCAACGAAGTGGACGGCATTTCCCGCGTGGTGTACGACATCAGCGGCAAGCCGCCGGCGACGATTGAGTGGGAGTGATCCTGCTTTGATGTAGTAACGATAAAACGAAGCCCGCTATTGCGGGCTTTTTCATATTTACTTAGTTCTCATTTTTAGCAATTTGTTGAATCGCCAAGTACTTCATTTTTAAGGTATGGTTGGTGGTATGATTTGAGCCTATTTCTATGTTTGGGGTCTGGCACCATATCGCCATGAGCAAGCAGTTCATAGTACGAGTAGGTCAAGCCACTGAGGCATATTTTATATCTATGGTTAATTTGGAGATGAACCGAGTATTACTCTCCGGTGGCTACGAGAGAAGTCTCCTTGTCAAATATAGCCTCTCACAAACAACAAATTTACGGTTCAGAGAATGGCAATTTAGGTTTCTAGCGCATTGATTCATATGCTGCTGCACTTACCCACAATGAGCAATGCCATTTACCTCCGATCCGTGGACGACAGATCAGTACGTTACCTCTATGTAGTATGCAAAACTCCGAGGAAAAGTTATTTATGGCTAAGCCTGGCTTTGTCTGTTTGTATTGCGGGCTTAATAAGCCTAAGAGTGAAGAAAGCCTTGAGCATGCGATCCCACAATTCATGGGCGGCGAGTTTGCTCCGCAACAATATATGCTTCGTAATGTCTGCAAGCAGTGCAATAACCGGCTTGGGTTGTTCGTTGATGCTTCCTACGCAAAATCATGGTTTGTGACGAATGGCCTGAGCATTGCAGCACATCGGTTATACACGAGCCTGATCGATCAACCGATACCCTTGGTCTGTATTGGCCAGAGCAAGTTTGCCGGGCTAGTTCTTGACGAGGGGCAAGTTGCCGAGCATTGGGTTGGCCCATCAGGGGAGACGATCATCTGGCTTCGTACGGATGACAAGCGACTCCATGGTTATTCGGGTGGTAATCCTATCGACAAGAAAAAGAAGCCATCGACAGCATATCTATTCCTGACGAGTCAAGACCCTATCCGCTGGGAAATCGGTATTGCCAGCTTCTTGGAAATGTTCAGATCCACCAAAGTCCGGAAAATCCTTTGTGCAAGAGTAGATGAATCAGGTGAGGGACTGCTTTCTGGTTTCGATGCTTGGTCGGTAGATGATGAGTCGAATATTAGCGTTGTCATGGCTGCCCTTAAGTCAGGAAGCGTTAGGGGGCAAATTGATGTACATGTACACTTTGATCAGCGCTTCCTTGCAAAGCTGGCAATGGGGGTGGGTTGCTCACTGTTTGGCGAGTTATATCTGGATACTGATATGGCGAAAGAGGCACGCAAGACCTGCTGGCCGAAGGATGGAGAGTCTGGACAGACACGAGGTAGCGCGACTTTGATAGCGCCAAAGAATCCATTGTTTTCTAAATTCATTGGTTACCGAGGGGCTGTCGTGTTTACTGTGGTGAACACGGGTTCCTCTTATACGCTGAGTGGCACTATTGATCAGGCTATTCCGTTTGTTGTGGAACTGGCTCCATCGACTTTGTCTAGCCCATTCATTAACTGCGAAGAGGGTTACGCATTGGTGTTGTTCCCGTCGCTTGGTAAAACCATAGAGATGACGCTGGTTGAACTGGTAGCCCATTCTTCTGGTGTAAAAAAACATCCAGAGCTGGTGGCGATCGATTCGCGTATTGAGACATCCGTCGAGTTTTGGAGCCAACTTGCTTCTCTGTGACGTATTACTGCCTGTTTTTTAATGGGAGAAAGTAAGCCATGGGTAAAACAGATTATTGTTTTTGGTCTAAATTTGGCCTATATTTAGACCTTGGTGTGATTGATAGCCTTGGGGGCACGATGAAAGTAGAGACCATCAGCTACGTTAAAAAAAACGCGGCCACGCTCGATCTCTCTGAGCCTATCTTGGTCACGCAAAATGGGGTTCCCGCCTACGTGATAGAATCCTATGAGCAGCAGCAGGAGCGGGAGAACGCCATTGCTTTGCTGAAATTGCTGACGCTGTCAGAGAAAGATAAAGCGGAAGGGCGCGTGTTCTCGAAGGAACAGCTGTTGAATGGGCTTTAAGCATTACAGTGCTCAACATTAAGGGATTGCAATGGAACAGCAGGTGACCTTTGAGTACACGCTTACGGTAAAGCACTGCATCGATACAATAGTGAACCATCTCCGTCGCGTTGATGTCGAACCGCGCCCGGTTATCGCAGATATTCTCACTCAATTTGAGAGCATCATTGGCCAGTTCCCGCAGGGATGCCAGATTTGCCCTGAGCTGCTCAAAATCGGCTGCGCAAAGTACCGGGAGTTTAATCATGCTGGCGGTTACCGGGTTTTGTATTCCGTAGACGGAAGGTTGGTAACAGCACATGCGATTTTGTCACATCGGCAGGATATCCAGCAGCTGCTGTTTAAGCGTCTGATCATGCCCTGATAGCCCGTTCGATTGCCTAATTCCTGTTTTCCGACAATGATGCGGCCTTCAATAATTGGAACAGGAGGAACCGCATCACTCGTCCTGCTCATCATACTTGCGTTGGCACTCCTGAATCGCCTCAATATTCCCCAGCGTCCAGTCGAACAGTATCGAGAACGGCCCCTGCAGGGATTTGCCGAGCGGCGTCAGCGAATACTCGACGCCAAGCACCCGCCCGTCCAACACTTTGCGATGCACCATGCCGTTGCGTTCCAGCTTGCGTAGCGTCTGGGTCAGCACGCGTTGCGTGACGCCATCCAAACGGCGCTTGATGGCGTTGAAGCGCTGCGGTTCACGCAGCACTTCCAGCACCATCATGGACCATTTATCGGCAATCTGATCGAGGACGATGCGGCTTGGGCAGTCGGCGCGGTAAACAAGGTCGGTCGTATCCATCGGTATCCTCCTGCATCCCTGGGATGCTTAAGGTGCGTAATTGACGCCAGGTATGCAAAGTATACCATTCGACACACGGCGTGAAAAACCCGCACTTGTACCCCAGGTAAAAGGACATTGAGATGACAGATACAGATTTCAGCAAGCTCAGGCTGTCTCATGCGCACGGCGTGATGACGATCGCTATCGATAACCCACCGGTAAACGTGCTTGATGTGGCGCTGATGTCGGAAATCAGCCGTTTATTGCTCGCGGTGCGTGACGATCCGGATACGCGCGTGTTGGTGTTCCAGAGTGCGAACCCAGCGTTCTTTATTGCTCACGTCGATATGACCTTGATCGATGAGCCGCACGCTTTCGACGAACTGGCGAACAACGCGCCGGAGGGGCTTAATCCGTTCCAGGCGTTTGGCGAACTGCTGCGCAGCCAGCCGCAGGTCACTCTCGTTAAGCTGGCCGGACTGGCGCGCGGCGGCGGCGCCGAGTTTGTGGCGGCGGCCGATATGGCTTTCGCGGCACGGGAAGCGGCGGGGCTGGCCCAGTGCGAGGCCTTGATGGGCATTACGCCCGGCGGCGGTGCGACGCAGTATCTGACGAGCCGAATGACACGCGGCCGCGCTCTGGAAGTGATCCTGGGCGCCGATCTCATCGATGCCGCTACCGCAGAACGTTATGGCTGGATTAACCGCGCCTTGCCTGCTGCCGAGCTGGATGATTTCGTCGATCGGTTAGCGCGCAATATCGCGGCATTGCCTGCGGGGGTGATTGCGGCGGCCAAACAGGCGATGCCTGCACCGGATCTGCAGGCCGGTTTTTATCGCGAGCACGACGCCTGGGCGGGATTGTTCGCACGCCCGGCCGCGGAGCGGTTGATTCGCGGCGGGCTGAAGGCCGGTGCGCAAACTCCGGAGGGGGAGCGCAACCTTGAAGGCCTGCTGCGTCATCTGGCCCGCTAAGATGCTGCCCCCCACTGCGTCAGCAGCGCATGCAGCCTGGCCGGCTCCAGCGGTTTGCGCAGCACCAGATAGCCTTCCTGCTCGGCCTCTTGCAATATCTGCGAGTTGAACTCGCCGCTGACCATCGCGCCGCTCACGTCCGGCAGGCGTTCGAACAGCGCTTTCAGGATGTCGAAACCGCTCTCGCCGGAGCGCAGGCGCTGGTCGCACAGCACGGCGAACGGCGTAAAACCGTCCTCGACAATGGCGAAGGCTTCCTCGGCGGAAGCCGCGCAGCGCACGGTGATGCCCCAGGTGCTCATCAGGCTCTCCCAGGCGGAGGTCACCAAGGGATCGTCGTCCACCACCAGGCAGGCGCCGCGCAGCGGCGCATAGCGGATCGGCGTGGCGGTGTTGTTGTAGGCGGCTGCGGTTTCCGGCGCTTTGTCTTCGCCGATGTATTGCGTGAAGCGCATCCAGAAGCGCGAGCCTTTGCCTTCGACGGAGTGCATGCCGTACTTCACCTTCATCAGCTTGGCGCAGCGCGCCACCACCGCCAGCCCCAGCCCGTGGCCGGCGCTGTCGATTTTCCACGCCAGCTCGGGGCGGTAGTAAGGGGAGAAGATTTTGCTTTTCTCTTCGTCGGCGATGCCCACGCCGGTGTCCCACACTTCCACCAGGCACTCGGCGCCGCGCGGGCGGATAGCGATCAACACGCCGCCCTGCTGCGTGTAGCGCAGGGCGTTTTGGATCAGGTTAATCAGCGATTGCCGCACCAGCAGCGGGTCGCCCATCACGCTGATGCGCCGTTTGGGCCGCCAGGTGCGCAGCGCCAGGGCGCGGCTGTTGGCCTCTTCGCGGAACAGGGTGATCACCGAGTCGAGCAGGGCGCCGATATCCACATGGGTGGCGGCGGTGCGCACGTTGCCGGATTCGATCTTGCTGAGATCGAGCAGTGAATTGAACATCAAATGCACCGAACGCACGCTCTGCTGCAGATCCAGCAGCTGCGGCGTCAGGCTGTCGTCGCGGTTTTTGTGGATGATGGCTTCGATCAGAAAGCCCATGGCGTGCACCGGCTGGCGCAGATCGTGGCTGGCGGTGGTCAGGAACTGGTTCTTGTCCAGCAGCGCCTGTTCCGCTTCCTCTTTAGCCTGGCGGAACTGCTCCGCCAGGCGCGAGCTTTGTTCTTCGAGCAGCGCCTGCTGAATAAAGAACGCATGCGAGGTTAATGCATGGCGATAAATGGCGAAGCCGTACAGCAAGTTCAGCATCAGCACGATGAACATCACGTCTTCCAGCCGCCAGATGATGCCGAGGTTCAGCAGCCCCCAGGAGGCGAAGAAAAAGCGGGTAAAGGTGCTGATGACGGGCGTCAGGTGCGTTGCGTTGGCGGCGACGATCGCGGCGATGCTGATATTGAGCAGCAGAAAAAAGTCAAAGTTATGGGTCTGCGGCGTAATTAAATAGAGTGATGAGATCCCCAGCCCGTGAATAAAGGCCACCTTATTAATGCGCGGCAGCCAGCGGCGCAGCACGGTGTCTTCATCATTTTCCTTGGCCTCATGCAGGTAGCGACGGTGCCATATTCGGATCGCCACGGCGCATAGCAGGTAAACGATGATCCAGGTAATGGTTGGGCCGAGTTCATCACCCAGCAAATAAATCCAGATGGCGAACGGGATGCCGACGAAAGGCACGGCGGTGAAACTGAACACCAGCCGCATGAAGGTGTTGTCCAGCAGGCGGATCTGCGCGCGTGGGGAGATACCATCATTTTGTAAATTCTGGAAAAACCTCATGACGACGGATCCCGTTTGCCGTGCAACAGCGTGATGGCTTCTACCCGGCTGTTGACGCCGATCTTTTTCAATATATTGCTGATATGTTCTTTGACGGTAGGTTCGGAAATAGAGAGTTGCGTCGCGATTCTTTTATTTGGTAGGCCGCGCAACATCATGGTCAATACGTCGATTTGCCTCGGCGTTAAATTGAATTTATTTAAATGGTCATGGCTGCTTTTAATAGCGGATTCATTTCCCTCCGGGAACCAATCCTGATTATTGTTTAGCGCAAAAACCGCCCTGGCGAATAATTCAGGCGGCTCGTTTTTTAATACGAATCCGTGCCCGCCGGCATTGTGCACTTTCTGCCAGATATCGTTATTCTCGTCGCCGCTGACCACTAAAATCCGTACCTGCGGATAACGTTGTTTTACTTCTTTGAGTAATTTCAACGCTGTACCGGAAGAGAGCCAAAAATCAATCACCAGTAAACGCGGCGGGCCATTTTCCCTAATATGACGGTAGCAATTCTCTTCATTGGTCACCACATGCGCCTGTTTGAATCGGCAATGCGTGCTGAGAAAATTAGCGATGCCGCTTGCTACCAATGGATGGTCATCAACGACCAACGCATAATCCTGCCCCAAAGGATTCTCCTTTCGCCTTCACAGTTCAGATAAGTCTGATGAATTATTATCAACCCTCCCTACTTTAGGAGGGTTTTTTCGTTTAGGAAAGGGAAATATATTATTCGAGGATTTGGATAAGAGAAAACATAAAGCCAATCGATAATTTTAACTGATTGGTTATAAAGGATAATTTATGAAGAAACCACTTATCGCTTTAACCGCGACGATGATGATAGCCGGTTGTTCCACCCTGAAAACCGATCAGGCCATTCCACTGCTGCAGGCGGAAACCGCCAAAATGCTGGGCCTGGGCTCGTCGGACGAAATTACCGTGACCAACGTCAATGGCGCGCAGCCGGATGCGCTGGGCGGCCAAAAACTTTCATATCGCGCCACCACGGAAAAGGGCCGTATTTTCGATTGCTCGTCGCTGATGATGCCGGGAATTTTAGGTTCGTCGCCGTCGCTGAGCGCGCCGACCTGTACGCCGGTGGTCACGCATAAATAATTCGCTTTGGGGGCGGTATTTCCGCTTCCTGGTTTTCCATCGTCGGAGCGTCAGCGCCGGGGGGCAATAAGCTTTTGCTTCGACGATCACTAAACCGGCGTGCGCGAAATAACGCCTCACACTTCCTCTAGCGCAGTGAGTTTACCCATAACAATAAATTTCGCGCCATCACGCCAACGAGTACGGAGATAGCCCGTGAATGACAAGACATCGTACCCTTTAGCGGTTAAAACACCGCTTTCCAAACTTTACCTCGCTCTATTTTCCGCGCCGCTGTTGATGCTGGCGCCCGCCGATATCGCTCGCGCAGACGATGCTATTTTTGACGGCGACTCAAAAATTACCGAATCATTGGCCTACACCGGGGACGTTTACGTCGGCCGCAATCAAAGCGGCAACCTGCTGATCGAGAATGGCAAGATCAGCGCCTATAACATCAATATCGGCCGGATGTTCAACGGCCAAATTCATGACAGCCTGGTCACGGTTCGCGGGCCGAACGCTGAGCTGAACGCGGTGAACGATCAGTTCGTGCTGCGCGGCGGCCTGAATCTGGGGCGGGGCACCTTGCGGGTTGAAGACGGCGCGCTGGCCAGCGCGAAAGAGATCGTGGTCGGCACCACCCGCGGCTACGACAGCCACCTGATCGCCACCGGCGCTGGTTCTCGCGTCACCAGCAATTTTCTCAGCGTCGGCACCGACTTAGGGGCACGATCCACACTGGCGATTGAAGACGGCGCGGTGCTGAACACCGCCTTTGACGCGCGCATCGGTAATGGCAGCGGGCCAGGCGAGACCGATACGCTGAGCCCGAAAGCCACGGTCACGGGGACCAATTCCCAGTGGAACGTCGGCCGTGCGCTCACGCTTTACGGCGATCTGGACGTGCTGAACGGCGGCGCGGTCAACGTCGGTAATATTCAGGTGGCGGGTGTCTCCGGCGCGCGTAAAACCGCCGAGCTGACGATCGCCGGCAGCGGCTCACGGTTTACCAGCGGCAGCAGCGTCAACGTCGGCGATTACGGCAATGGCGTGTTGGCGGTCATGGACGGCGGGACATTCTCCGCCGGCGGCAACGAAGTGGTGCTGGGCAAGACCGGTTCCGGTTCTAACCGCGGCGCGCTGATTATCGGCAGCCGCGGCAACATGGATACCGGCACCGGGTTGACCGAGCCGACGCTCGGCGCGGCGGGCGCTGCAGGCACTATCGATGCCCAGACGGCGATCGCCCTGCGGGGCGGATTGTTCCGCAGCTATGTGTACTTTAACCATACCGACGGCAATTACGTCTTCAGCAACAAGATGAGCGGCGAAGGCGAGGTGATCAACACCGCCGGGCACACGACGCTGAACGGCGATCTCACTGGGCTACAGGCAAACGTCACCGCGCGCGGCGGTAAGCTCATCATCGCCAGCGATATCAATACCCAGAAAGAAGACGACATTTTCGAGATCCAAACCCTCAGCGCCGAAAACGGCGGCACGCTGATCCTCAACGCGACGGCGGGTGCCGACGTCAATAACGGGCAGGGCTACAGCAGCGCCGCGTCGATCAAGGCCGGCGGCACGCTGGGCGGCAACGGCACGCTGGGCCAGACCGAGATCCAGTCCGGCGGCCATATTTCGCCCGGCGACGGCAATATCGGCACGCTGACGCTGAAACGCTACCTGAACTTTATCGGCGAATCCTTCTATGACGTCGATATCGCCGGTGACGGCCGCAGTGACCAACTGCTGGTGGCGGGCAAAACCACCATCAGCGATCGGGCCAAGGTGCAGGTCACGGCGCTGGATCCGCAAACCAGCTATAAAACCGGCCAAAGCTACCGCATTTTGACCTCGGACGGCGGCATTGACGGCCAATTCGCGGCGGCGGTCTCCAAGTCTGCCTTCCTCGATGTGGCGTTGAACCACAGCGCCAACGCCGTGGATCTCACCATCGCGCAGAAAGACACGGGCGGTGAAAATCCAGGGGGCGAGAATCCGGGTGGGGAAAACCCAGGCGGTGAGAATCCAGGGGGCGAGAATCCGGGCGGGGAAAACCCAGGGGGCGAGAATCCAGGCGGCGAGAATCCGGGCGGAGAAAACCCAGGCGGTGAAAATCCGGGGGGCGAGAATCCAGGCAGCGGCAAACCGGGCATTTTCCAAACGGTGGCCGAGAGCGGCAACCAGTGGAATACCGCTGGCGCGCTCTCGACGCTGGCGCAGAGCGGCCCTTCGCTGGCGCTGTATAACTCGCTGCTGCTGCTGAGCGCGCCGGAAGCGCGCGAGGCGTTCAATCAGCTGTCCGGCGAAGTCTATCCGTCGATGCAGTCTAACCTGATCGCCGGCAGCACCCAGCTGTTCAACGTGCTGAACCAGCGCATGCTGCGCCTGTTCGCCAACGACAGCCTGCCGGTACCGCCGTTGGCGATGTCGCTGGTGCAACCGGCGCAGGCGCAAAACAGCGGCGTCTGGGGGCAGACCTTCAGTTCCTGGGGCAGAAACAGCGGCAATGGCAACGTGGGCAAGCTGGATGGCAACACCACCGGCTTCCTGTTGGGGGCGGATCGCAAGCTGGCGGACCATAACGTGCGCATCGGCGGCTACTTCGGTTACAGTCGCGGCGACTACGACGTCGACAGCCGCCGTTCCAAGGCCGATACCGACAACTACCACCTCGGCCTGTATGCGGCGGGGCAGCAGGATGCGTTCTCGCTGCGCGGCGCGCTGGGTTACACCTGGCACAAGATCGAAGGCAAGCGCAACGTCGATTTCAGCGGCTTCTCGGATCGGCTGAAGTCGGACTACGATGCCAACTCATTGCTGGCGTTCACCGAAGCGGGTTACCGTTTCGGCCAGCCGGAGATGAACGTCGAACCGTTCATTAACCTGAGCTATATCCGCCTGCATACCGACAGCTTCCAGGAGTCGGGTGGCGCAGCGGCGCTGAGCGTGCGCAATGAAACGATGAACACCTTCTACTCCACGCTCGGGGTGCGCGGCGTGACCGAGCTGCCGAAGAACGTCAGCCTCTATGGCTCGCTCGGTTGGCAGCACGCCTACGGCGATAAGAACACTTCATCGCGCATGGCGTTTGCCGGCAGTGACGCGTTCGTCACTCAGGGCCAGGCTGTGGATGACAACGTGATGGTGGGTGATATCGGCGTGAGCGTGAAACTGTCGCGCGCCGCGACGTTGGATGTCGGCTATCAGGGGCAATTCGGCGCCGATACCCGCGTGAATTCGGTCAACGCCAACCTGCGCTGGTCGTTCTGATTTTTCCTCTAGACTTCTCTGGTACTTGCAGGCCCGCTTGATGCGGGCCTTTTTTATGGTGAGGGCTCAGTGGCGGCCTGTGGCTGACTTTTATGATGAAAAAAACCGCGCAACGGCGGGCTTGGCGAGAAGAGCGAGCGGGGCTTAACGCCCTTTTTTCTTGCGCCCTGGCTGGGTAAAGCGCTTACGGCCGGCCGGCGCAGCGGCTTTGTCGGCGCTTTTGGGGCCGCCGGCACTCGGTTTTTTCGCCGCGGCGGATTTGGCCGGGGCCTTCTTCGCCGGCTTGGCCTCGGACGAGGAGCCTTCAATCAGTTTGAACAGCTCGATCAGCTCGTCATCGGTCAGATCGCGCCACTCGCCCAGCGGCAACCCTTTCAGGCTGACGTTCATGATGCGCGTGCGTTCCAGCTTGGTGACCTCATAGCCGAAGTGTTCGCACATGCGGCGGATCTGGCGGTTCAGCCCCTGGACCAGCGTGATGCGGAACACGAACGGCGCCTCTTTCTTCACCTTGCACTTTTTGGTCACGGTGCCCAGCATCGGCACGCCGGCGCCCATGCCGCGAATAAACTCGTCGGTCACCGGCTTGTTGACCGTCACCAGATACTCTTTCTCATGATTGTTGCCGGCGCGCAGGATCTTGTTGACCAGGTCACCGTGGTTGGTCAGAAAGATCAGCCCCTGTGAATCCTTGTCCAAGCGGCCGATCGGGAAGATGCGTTTGCTGTGGTTGACGAAGTCGGCGATGTTGTCGCGCTCGCCGTCTTCGGTGGTGGTGACGATGCCGACCGGTTTGTTCAGCGCGATCAGCACCAGATCTTCTTCATTGCGCGGTTCGATCAGCTGACCGTTAACCTTCACCACATCGCCGGCAAATACCTGAGCGCCAACGGTGGCGCGTTTACCGTTGATGAAAACGTTGCCCTGTTCGATGTATCGATCGGCGTCGCGGCGTGAGCAGATGCCACTCTCGCTAATGTATTTGTTCAGACGAATGGATGAGTTAGTCAGCATGGGATCTCCGTAAAACGCGGACTATACATTACCCGCAGGGGATTGCGGAAGCTGTTCGATAATAGATGCAATAGCGCAAGGTGATGCAGGCCTTATTGAGACGCTTCATACCTTCACCACCCGGGTATTCAGCGGGGTGAGCGTCTGCCCGGCGCTGCCGATCGGCGTCAGGCGCGGGACGGGGCGGCCGCTGTCGCTTTCCACCAGCGTTGAGTGCGCTTCTCCCTCGGCGAACAGATGATCTTCCCCCCACTGGCGCAGGCCGACGATCACCGGAAACAGCGCGCGGCCTTTCTCGGTCAGCACATATTCCTGATAGGCGCTGCCGTCTGCGGCGGGCACGATCTCCAGCACGCCGTGCGTCACCAGCGCGCGCAGGCGGGTGGCAAGGATGTTCTTCGCCATCCCCAGCCCTTTTTGAAATTCGCTAAAGCGGGTGACGCCATCGAAGGCGTCGCGCACGATCAGCAGCGACCACCAGTCGCCAATCACATCCAGCGTGCGCGCCACCGGGCACGGCGCGTCTTCCAGGCTTTTACGTTTCACGGCGGTTATCTCCAGCTGCACATTCTGGTTGCATTATAAAACCTCTGCACCTAAAGTTCATTGGGTTTAATAATGAAACCAGATTGAGGTGTGTAATGAGCGACAAACTGCTGGATCCCCCCTGTGCGGTGCTAGGGCGCCTGCCGGCCACCCTGGTGCTGCTGCTGGCTGCCGCCAGCGCATTTAGCGTGGCCAACGTTTATTATGCGCAGCCGTTGCTGGACGCTATCGCCCATGATTTTTCCATCAGCCTGGCGGCGGTCGGCATGGTGATCACCGTGACTCAGTTGGGCTGCGCGCTGGCGTTGCTGTTGGTGGTGCCGCTGGGGGATTAGCTGAACCGGCATCGGTTGCTGGCGGGACAACAGCTGGGGCTGATCGGCGCGCTGCTATTGGTGGGCTGGGCGCACAGCGCGCCCTGGCTGCTGGTAGGGATGTTGCTGGTAGGCTTATTGGGCACCGCCATGACGCAGGGGCTGATCGCTTACGCCGCAGCCCTGGCGGCGCCGCAGGAGCGCGGGCGGGTGGTTGGTGCGGCGCAGGGCGGAGTGGTGCTAGGATTGCTGCTGGCGCGCACTCTGTCCGGCGTGCTGGCGGACGTTGGCGGTTGGCGCACGGTGTATTTCTTCTCTGCCGGAGTGACGCTGGTATTGCTGCCGATCCTGTCGCGGCTGCTGCCTGCGCCGCACACCGCTCCCAGCACGCTGAGTTATCCCGCGCTGCTGCGTTCGATGCTGAGCCTGTTGCTGCATGACCGCACGCTGCAAATTCGCGGCATGCTGGCGCTGCTGATGTTCGGCGCTTTCAGCCTCTTTTGGAGTTCGCTGGTGTTGCCGCTGAGCCAGGCGCCGTTCAACTTCAGCCATGCCGCGGTGGGGGCGTTCGGCCTGGTCGGCGCGGTGGGCGCACTGGCGGCGGTGCGCGCCGGGCATCTGGCGGATCGCGGGCTGGGGCAGGCGGCCAGCGGCGTGTGTCTGCTGCTGTTGACGCTGGCCTGGCTGCCGCTTGGTTTGCTCGGCAGCGGCCTGGTTTGGCTGGTGGCGGGCATCGTGCTGCTGGATCTGGCGGGCCAGGCGATCCACGTGCTGAACCAGAGCATGATCTTCAGCGCGCACCCGCAGTCGCACAGCAGGCTGGTGGGCTGCTATATGCTGTTTTACGCCGTCGGCAGCGGTCTGGGCGCCTTTGCCGGCACCCATATGTACGCCTGGGCGGGCTGGAGCGGCGTCTGCTGGCTGGGGGCGGGCGTCAGCCTGAGCGCGCTGCTATTTTGGCGGCTGACGCTGCGCGGCATGCCGGATGCGGCGGGTAAGAGCTAGCGGGCCGGCGAATGCATCAGGTAATAATCTTCTTCGCCGTCGTTACCGGTAGAGATGATGCGCCAACCGTGTTTGCGGTAGAACGCCAGCGCATTTTCATTCTTCACCAGGCATTTCAGCGAGCCGGTGGCGGTGAAGGTGGCTTGCGCTGCCTGCAGTAGCGCACTGCCGACGCCGCGCGGCGGCTGATGGGGATCGACATACAGGTTATGAATGAAGTTATCTTCGCGGTAGACGGAGACGAATCCCAGCAGCGTGCCGCCGTCTTCCGCCACCCAAATCGCTTCGCCCAGCGTCGCGCCGTCGAAATCTTCCAACTGATAGTTTGAGGTATCGCGCCAGCCGAACGCCGCCTTGCGCGACGCCAGGTACAGCGTGCGCAGGAAGGGGCGATCGGTCTCTTGGTAGGGTCTTATCTGCATGGCATCTCCCGGTGGTTTGTGCTCACTATAGCGCATTGCACCGGGCGTGCACGGCCACAAACGGAAAATGCTAGGCGTCGCCCCAGGCGGGCAGGCGATTGAGCCCGTCGCTCAACTCCTGAGCCAGGTGGCGCACGGTGTCGGCATGCAGGGCGGCCAGCGGTGGATGAAAGTCGGGCGTCCGCAGCGCTTGCGGCGCGCTGGCAAGCTGCGCCGCATACTCGGCGAGAACGCGCCCGCCCTGGCGTTGCACCTCGATCAGCGCCTGGCGTTCGTGCACGGACAGCGCCGCGCCGCCGCCTGCCAGATAGGTGTTGAGCTTTTCGCTGGTCAGCAACAGGCTGCGCGTCTGGTTAAAGATCAGTTGGATGTGCCGGGTGAAGCTTTCATGGTTATCATCTGCCAACTGCCAGGTAGGCTCCAGCGTCACCCGGGCCACCACCGCTTCGCAGCCCTCGATCTTTTGCCAGATGCCGATGGCGTTTGTGTTCTCGCCGCAGAGGAAGCGCGCCAGTTCCCGCAGCACGTTGGCAACCTGCTGCCGCAGCGACTCCCCTTCGTATTCCGGCCACAGCGTGGCGTGAATGAAAGTGGCGAACCCTACCCCCAGCACGATGCCGATCAGGCGATCGCGGATCTCGGTCAGCTCGGTGACCGGGCCAAAGCTTTCCAGCAGCGCCAGGGAAAAGGTGAACAGGATCTGTACCCCTGCATAGCTTATCTTCTCGGAGCCGGCGGCGATCCAGGCGGAGAGGGCGATCACCGGCAGCGTCAGCAGCAGTAAGCCGACGAGGCTGTCGAGGTGAGGCATGATCCACACCACCGAGATCAGCGCCAGCAGACTGCCGATCGCCGCGCCGCCGAGACGCAGCCGCGCCCGCCGCTGTGTGGCGCCAAGGCTGGGCTGGGCCACGATCAGGCAGCTCAGCATGATGGTATGAATGCCGGGCCAATCGACGGCGGTATAAAACACGTAGGCGACCAGCACGGTCAGCAGCGTTTTCAACGAAAACTGGATGTAAACCGGGTTGGTCAGGGCATCGGGGGTAAAGAAGGGCACTTTTGGCGGTGGCGCGGCCTGCAGGGCGTCGGCGTAGTCGCTGCGGTTGGTGTAGACCTGCAGGAGGCCGGCCATTTCATTGAGCGGCGCCGGCACCTGCGGATCGTCGCTGCCGGCGATCGCGACGGAAAATCGCAGCGCGCTGTCGTGGCTGATCGCGGTTTGCAGCGCGCGGCAGGCGGCGTCTATCTCTTGCGCCAATTGACGCGCGGCCGCGCCGAAAGCCGGCGGCAGCTGATAGGCCAGAATATTCAGCTGCAACACCAGGGTGATCAGCGCCAGATAACCGGGCTCGCTGGCGCGGCAGCGATCGCTGCGCATCACCGAAAAGCGCAGCAGCTTATGCAGCTCGGTGGCGTGCTGCGAGATGGCGCTCAGATCGCGCGTCTCGCCGCCATTGGCCAACATAGCGCGGGTTTCGTCCAACACCGCGTTCATCCGGCCCTTTAGCTGCTTCAGCGGTTCGGCCGGCAGCAGCAGGGTATTGACGATCAGGGTGAGCAGGATGGCGTAATTGATCGCCACCCATACCCACAGCACCAGCCGTATCACCACTTCCGCCTGCGGAGTGAGATCGACAAAGCTTTGCGTGTAGATCACCACCAGCGCCATCAGGAAGAACAGTACCCCAACCTTGGTCACCCGCATCAGGAACACGCTGAGGAAAAACAGCGCGCTGGAGAGCAGGATGCGCAGCATCGGGTAGTCGTAGGTGAACTTCAGTACCAGGATAGCGGCGCCGATCGCCAGCGTGGAGCTGACGAAAAACAGGATGCCGATCGTGCGGGTGATAACGATATTGGACTGCGTGATAAAGAAGACAGCGATCAGCGACAGCGCCAGCCACGGCACCTGCAGCGTCTGCGAGATCACGATGGCGATCGCGCTGGAGAGCAGAGCACGGATCATCAGGTTGATGCGGCTGTCCGAAGGGCGCAGCTCGTCGATCAACGGGGACAGCCAGCCGCGAGACATCGTTTTATTCTTCATGGCGCAGGTTCAGCTTGGCCACCGCCGAAGCGCCCACGCGGAACAGCGCCGGGTTGGGGGCCTCGACCGCGATCTTGACCGGGAAGCGCTGCGACACGTGCACCCAGTTGATGTTGCGCGACACGTTGGGTAGCCCGCCCAGCACGGTGCCGCCGTCGTCGGGCTGCACGCCGTAGCTGATCGATTCCACCTTGCCGCTGAAGGTCTGGCCGGCGTCGCTCATTAAATACAGCGTGGCCGGCACGCCGGGATGCACGCCTTTCAGGTCGGTTTCGCGGAAGTTGGCGACCACGTACCAGTGGCGGGTGTCGATCAGCGTGAACACCGGTTTGGCGCTGGAGGCATATTGGCCGACGGTGGTTTTCAGGGAGGCGATGCGGCCGTCGAACGGCGCTCTCACCTCGGTGAACTCCAGGTTCAGTTTGGCGATGGCGATGTCGGCCTGCACTTCGGCGCGCTGTGCGACCAGGGCTTCGACGCCGCTGACGGCGGCTTCCGCCTGTTTCGCCTGCAGCAATGCGGCCTGCAATTCCGCCTGCGCCGAGCGCTGGGAGGTGCGGGCGGTTTCCACTTCTTCCGCCGAAACGTAGTTCTTGCCGAGCAGCTTTTGCCGGCGGTTAAGGGTGTCGGCCGCCTGCGCCACCAGCGCCTGTGAGCGTTTGACGATGGCGTTCATCGATTCGGCGTTGTACTGCTGTGCGTTGACCGAACGCTGCGTCAGCTTGATCTGTTCATTCAGCGTGATCAGGCGCGCTTCGCTGGCCGCCAGCGCGTCCTGGTAAGGGCGCGGATCGATGCGGAACAGCAGATCGCCTTGCCGCACTTCCTGGTTGTCGCGGATCGGCATCTCGACGATGCGACCGTTCACCTCCGGCACCACGTCGATGGTGTCGGCATAGGCGTAAGCATCGTCGGTACTGGGGGCGTTTTCCACCCGCCAGACGACGACGGCGGCCACGATGAATGTCAACGCCAGGATGGTAAGCACCAGCAGTCTGCGCCGGTTTGGGGTGTGTGGTTGGGTCATGGCGTCAGTCTCAGTGGGGGAAAACCAGTAACCAGATCAGCATGGCGATCAGCGCGGTCAGCGCCGGATACGTCAGCAGTTGCGGCGCCAGCCAGGCGCGTTTTTCCGGGGTGCGCAGCAGCAGGTGGATCGCCACCATACCCGCCACGCCGCCGCACAGGCAAAACAGCCAGTCGGGGAACGAAGCGCCGAACACCACTATCGACGGTGCCGGCGAGCACCCGGTGAGCAACAGCGCGGTCAGGCAGGTGATAAGCAGTTTTTTGTCGGGCATAGGGCATTCTCTGACGATTGGCTTGGGCGACGGGCCGAATGAAATGACTCTTTTTCAGTGAGTGAGGTCACTGTTTGTCTTCCCCACGCTTGCGTCAGGGTAAACTAGAATAAATACTCTACTCTAAACTAGAGGGATTAATCTAGTTTTTTGTGTCGCCCTGCCTTCGTAGCGGCAAATGGGTATAATGCGTTGATGACAGCGGGCAGAAACGAATATGCAAATCGACGAAAACATCACCGGGCGAGAGCCACAGCAGGAAAGAGGGCGGCAACGCGTACAAACCATTCTGGATTCGGCGGCGGCGATCGTGGCGCAGGACGGCCTGGCGGCGCTCAGCATGCAGCGGCTCGCCAAGCACGCCAAAACCTCCATCGGTTCGATGTATCACTTTTTTCCCGATCGCCACGCGGTGATCAAGGCGCTGGCAGATCGGCATACCGAGTCGATTGAGGCGCTGGTGCGCGACATGGCGTTGGCCAGTGACGATGAGTGGCGGCGCCTCTCCGCTGAAGCGGTGATCCAGCGGCTGTTTTCACCCTATGCGCAGTACCTGCGTGAGCATGCCGACTACCTGCCGGTGATGCGGGAAATGAACCTGCCGGATGAAAAGTCCAGCTTCCTGACGCTGATCGCTAGCGTGTTGCAGCTGCGCCGCCCCGAGACCGCCGAAGCGGAGATCCTGCAGCAAACCCGGCTGTTGCAAAGCCTGGTGGCCGGTACGCTGCACCATATCTTCAAGACGGCGCCGCAGAGCGTGGCGTTCACGCTGGCGGAGCTGCCCGGCGTGCTGAGCCTGTATCTGGCGGGAAAAGAGGGAAACATCGCTTAGGCGCGAGTCAATTTATTCGCTTGTTTGTCCGCGCCGCCGCTGGCATGATCCCCTGCAGGGATTAACGCAACGTTGATCACAACCTATTGATTTTCATGACTCGGGGTGCCCTTCTACGTGAAGGCTGAGAAATACCCGTATTACCTGATCTGGATAATGCCAGCGTAGGGAAGTCACGGCCGCCCAGCCGGCGCCGCCTTCTTGAACGCCGGTTGGGAGGAATATGATCGCTCGACCTGATGCACTACCCGGCGCGCGCGCCGCGGCCTGTCTGACCCAATTCCAACAGCGCCCTCCGCTGATCCACTGCCTGACTAACGAAGTGGTGCAATCGCTGACCGCCAACGTGTTGCTGGCGCTCGGCGCTTCCCCGGCGATGGTGGTGGAGCCGCAAGAGGCGGCGCAGTTCAGCGCGCTGGCCGACGGCCTGCTGATCAACGTCGGCACCCTCAACGCGCTGCGTGCCGAATCGATGCGGGCGGCGGTGGCCGCCGCCAATCGGGCCGGCAAGCCCTGGACGCTGGATCCGGTGGCGGTCGGTGCGCTCTCCTACCGCACCGCCTTCGCCAAACAGCTGCTGGACGAGAAACCGGCGGCGATACGCGGCAACGCTTCGGAAATCATGGCGCTCAGCGGGTTGCTGGCCAGCGGCCGCGGCGTGGACAGTGGCGACGATTCGCTGGCGGCATTGCCCGCCGCGCGTGAGCTGGCGCAGCGCAGCGGCGCGGTAGTCGCGGTCACCGGCGCGGTGGATTACGTCACCGACGGCCAGCGCGACTGGGCGATCGAAGGCGGTTCCCCGCTGATGACGCGGGTGGTGGGCACCGGCTGCGCGCTGTCGGCGGTGGCGGCGGCGTTTTGCGCCCTGCCGGGCGATCGCCTGGACAACGTGGCGACGGCTTGCCGGGTGATGTCCCACTGCGGCGGCCTCGCGGCCAGGCAGGCCGCCGGGCCGGGCAGCTTTACGCCGGCGTTCCTCGACGCGCTGTATCAACTGCGCGGGGAGGATCTGTGATGAAACGCATTAACGCGCTGACCATCGCCGGCACCGATCCCAGCGGCGGCGCCGGCATTCAGGCCGATTTGAAAGCTTTCTCGGCGCTCGGCGCTTACGGCACCTCGGTGATCACCGCGCTGGTGGCGCAGAATACCCGCGGCGTGCAGTCGGTGTATTACATCGATCCGGCGTTCGTCGCCGCGCAGCTGGACTCGGTATTCAGCGACGTGCGCATCGACAGCGTCAAGATCGGCATGTTGGCCAACGCTGACATCGTGCAGGCGGTGGCCGAACGGCTGCGCCATTACCGGCCGGAATTCGTGGTGCTGGACACCGTAATGCTGGCGAAAAGCGGCGATCCGTTGCTGGCGCCGGAGGCGGTGGCGTCTATCCGGCGCGAGCTGTTGCCGCGGGTGTCGATCATTACGCCGAACCTGCCGGAAGCGGCGGCGCTGCTGGCGTGCGCGCCGGCGGAAGATGAAGCGCAGATGCGCGAGCAGGGGCGGGCGCTGCTGGCGATGGGCTGCCGGGCGGTGCTGATGAAGGGTGGCCATCTGAGCGAAAGCGAGAGCCCGGACTGGCTGTTTACCGCAGAAGGCGAGCAGCGCTTTACCGCGCCGCGCGTCGCCACCCGCCACACCCACGGCACCGGTTGCACGCTCTCGGCCGCGCTGGCGGCACTGCGCCCGCGCCATGCCGACTGGGCGGCGACGGTGGCCGCCGCCAAGGACTACCTGCAACACGCGCTGCAACAGGCGGACACCCTGGAAGTGGGGCACGGCATCGGGCCGGTGCATCATTTTCACGCCTGGTGGTGAGTCAACTTTTTGCCGCAACCGTGGTCTGACTAGTTCAGGCCCGGTTTGACGGGCGAAACCTGATTTAACCTAGGGAGAAGGACTATGACGGGACACCAGGCGCTGCGTTGCGCCCTCTTCGGCGCCCTGCTCAGCTTCAGCGCGGGCAGCTTTGCCCAGCAGATCGTCACCACGTCGGATTTAATTCAGCAGCCGGGGTATCAGGCCAGCTGGCAAAACATGGTGAAAGGCCAGGCGCGGATGCCGGGCTGGGCGCGCAAGGGCGTCGGCACCTCTACGCCGGCGCAGAACCTGAGCTGGAAGGGCAAAGAGTATCTGGTCGGCAACCTGTGCAAGCCGCACGACTGCGGCAACAACTTTTTGATCGTGGCGTTCAGCGCGGATAAATCTCAGGCCTGGGGCGTGCGGGTCGCGGTGGAAGATCGGCCGGAAGCCGTCGATCATCCGAAGAAATACGCCAAGTACCAGTGGCTCGGCAAGCCGGATGACGACATGAAGGAGCTGCTGAAGCAGCAGTTCGAGAACAATCCCGACTGGAAATGATCTGACCGGGGGCGCCGGTGATGGCGCCCCCGGCGTTGATCAGCCGATGCCGGCCTGATGCAGATCGTGCAGGTTGAGCGCCCCCACCAGCACGCCGTCCATATCGACCACCGGGGCCGCGCTGATGTGCTGTTCGTGCAGCGCTTCCAGCGCCTCGCCGGCGCGCCACTGCTCCGGCAGCCGATAGCCGGGGCGGGTGATCGCCGGGCTGAGCGGATCCTGCAGGCTGTTGCCCTTCACCAGCCAGCGGCGCAGGTCGCCGTCGGTAAATACGCCCACCACCCGCTGCTGCGCGTCGCAGACCGCCACCAACCCGAGCCCGGTGCGGCTCAGTTCCAGCATCGCTTCCATCACGTTGGCGCTTTCGCTCACGCGCGGCAGGCGATCGCCGGTGCGCATCAGGTGATGCACGCGGTTCAGCAGGCGCGCGCCCAGACTGCCGCCCGGGTGCGAGCGGGCGAAGTCTTCCGCGTTGAAACCGCGCTGGCGCATCAGCGCCATCGCCAGGGCATCGCCCATCATCAGGGTGTTGACCGCGCTGGAGGTGGGCGCCAGCCCCATTGGGCAGGCTTCTCGCTCGACGCCGATATCCAACACGCAGGCCGCGGCCTGCGTCAGCGGCGACTCTTTGCCGCCGGTAACGGCGATCACCGGAATACCGTTCTCCGCCAGCAGCGGCAGGATCAGGTCCAGCTCTTTGGCGCGGCCGGAGTAGGAGATGAATACCACCACGTCGTCGGCGCCGATCATGCCGAGATCGCCGTGCAGCGCCTCGGCCGGGTGCACGAAGAATGACGGCGTGCCGGTGCTGGCCAGCGACGCGGCGATCTTCTTGCCGATATGGCCGGACTTGCCGATGCCGGAAATCACCGCTTTGCCACGGCAGTTCAGCAGCAGTTCGCAGGCGCAGACGAAGTTGTCGTCCAGGCGCGCCAGCAGGCGCTGCGCTTCGGTCAGCTCGATCTCCAGCGTTTCGCGGGCGAAGGCGAGCAGGGCGTTGGCGTTACTCATCGGGGTCTCCTACCAGAAGGATATTGATGCCTTTCGCCTGCAGGGCGGCGAGGTAATCGGGGTTGATGTCTCGGTCGGTGATCAGCGTGTCGACGGCGCTGAGTTCGCACACCACGTTCGGGCTCTTACGGCCGAATTTCGAGGAGTCTACCAACAGAATAATGCGGCCGGCGGCTTCGCACATCGCTTTGCTGACGTTGTGCACTTCGTTGAAGGTGGTGACGCCGGCGTTGAGATCGACGCCGTCCGCGCCGATAAACAGCTTGTCGAAGCTGAACTGCTGGAACGCCGATTCGGCCAGGCTGCCGTGGAACGAGGCCGATTTTTTGCGGTAGGTGCCGCCTGGCATCAGGATGGTCTGATCGTTGTCCAGCTCCACCAGCGCGTTGACGATGGTCAGGCTATTGGTCATCACCGTGATGTTATTGAACTGCGCCAGGTGCGGCACCATCTGCAGCACCGTGCTGCCGGCGTCGAAGATCAGCGAGTCCCCGTCGGCGATCAGCGCCACAGCGGCGCTGGCGATGTGGCGCTTTTTCTCGGTATTGATATGGGTTTTGCGGTCGATCGGCTGATCGCCGTCGTCGCGGCTGAGCACCACGCCGCCGTAGGTGCGGATCACCTCGCCTTCGTCTTCCAGCAGGGTGAGATCCTTGCGGATGGTGGTGCCGGTGGTGGAGAAATGCTCGGCCAGGGCGTCCACTGCCGTTTTGCCATGCCGCTGCAGATATTCAAGGATAGCGGCCTGCCGCTGCTTTGGTTTCATCGCGATTCCCGTTCACAAGAGTGGGGCATTTCCCCTCGCTGAATAATTCACTATGAAAGGTAATGCCTTTTAATGTGAAAATATCACGATTTGGGTTCAATCGCTAACGATAGTGCAGACTGGCATGCGCGATCCTCGGGGAAGATCACATCCGGGCGCAAATCCCGCTGATGCAAACCGTGTAATCGAGGCAGCGGGCGGGGCTGGGCGAAAACGGTCAGGCCGCGTAGCAACAGGCTGCCGCACACCCGCCGATCGGCATCGAAGGCCAGCGCCAGCACCACCCGCGGGCGGAAACGGCCGCCGGAACGGCCGACGCCGACGGCGCCCAGTTGGCACAGGCCGTCGAAGGCGCGGTTGAAGCGCTGCAGTTGCCACCAGCCGAAGGCGATTTGCAGCAGCCAGGCCAGCAGTGCGAAGGCGATCAGAGCTTGTGTCATGGGGTTCTCCTTAGGCCCCCTTCCGCGGGAGGGGGCGTCGGTGGCGTCAGAACATTACCTGGCCGCCGGTGATGTTGATCGACTGGCCGGTGCAGTAAGAGGCCTTCTCGCTGGCGTAGAACAGCAGGGTGTTCAGCACGTCCTGATAGTCGCAACCGCGTTTCAGCGGCACCTTGTCGATGTAGTACTGCTCCACCTGGTCCGGTGCGATGCCCAGTTTTTGCGCGTATTGCGGCAGCAGCGACTGGAACATCGGCGACTTCAGCAGGTTGCCGAGCATCAGCGAATGCACGGTGATGCCGTACTCCGCCAGATCGAGCGCCAGCGACTGCGTCAGCCCCACGCCGCCGAACTTGGCGGCGCTGTAGCCGGAGTTGTGCTTGCTGCCGACCTTGCCGGACTTGGAGTTGATCTGAATGATGCGCCCGGCGATGCCGTCGCGGATCATCAGGCGCGAGAACTCGCGGGCGCAGAGGAAATAGCCCACCAGGTTCACCTGCAGCGAGCGGTCGAAGTCGCCCAGCGGGAAGTCGGTGATCGGCGCCGCCTTGGCGATGCCGGCGCTGTACACCAGCAGGTTGGTTTGGCCAAATTCCCGGTCAACCGCCGCTGCCAACGCGATCACGCTCTGCTCGTCGGTGGCGTCGGCCTGAAAACCGCAGGCGCTGCCTGCGCCAAACGCTTCGTTGATCTGCTGTGCCACCCGATTGGCATTGTCGGCGTTCAGATCGGCCACCGCCACCCGATAACCGGCCTGCGCCAGCCCGTGGGACAAAAAGGCGCCTAACGTTTGGCCGCCGCCAATCACTACAGCTACTTCAGACATGGTCTACTCCTTATGCGATAAATGACAGCGTGCTGCCCAACGGGATATCGGTCGGCGTCGGGCCGGATACGTGGATCGATCCGGGGAATTCGGCTTCGGCTTCGCCGTCGAAGCGCACGGTGATGTGGCCCAGCTCGCGCAGATTCTGCGTGGCGACGCTGCCGACGGCGGTGATGGCGTAGCGCTGCTGCGCCAGCTCCATCACGCCGCCGACCTGCAGCTCGCCGGCGGTCGCACCGTGGCGGTGGATGAAGCAGAACTCTTCGATATCCGCCGGCGCACCTTCACGGAAAGTGATCAGCATGTTGTCCAGCAACGCGTCGCGGGCGCAGCCGCCGATCTGTGTGATGGTGGTATGAAAAATGGTGTGCATAAATGTCTCCCTAGGGATCAACTTATTGATAAATGAAGGCCGAGGCGGCCCAGGCGATCAACACCGTCGGCGCGCCGGTCAGGAAGCGGCCGACCAGCACTGAAGGCACGCCGACTCGCACGGTGTCCTGCTTGGCTTCCGCCAGCGACAGGCCGACCGGAATGAAGTCGCAGGCGGCCTGCGCGTTGATGGCGAACAGTGCGGGCAGCGCCAGCTGCGGCGGAATATGGCCGAGGCCGATCTGCACCCCGACCAGCACGCCGATCACCTGGGCGATGACCGCGCCGGGGCCGAGGAACGGCGACAGCAGCGGGAATGAGCAGATCAGCGCCAGCGTTACCAGGCCGATCGGGCTATTGGCCAGCGGCGTCAGGCCGTGAGCGATAAAGTCCCCGAGGCCGGAGGCCATGATGATGCCGATCAAGGCCGAGACGAACGCCATAAACGGCAGGATGGTCTTCAGCACGGTGTCGATGGTGTCGCGCCCGGCCTGGAAGAACACCGCCACCACCGATCCCATGCCCATGCCGACCTTCGCCAACAGCCCGTCGCTTTGCTCGGTGATTTTCTTGCTGGTGTCGTAGTCGCGCGCCTTGGGCGGCGCTGCAACGGCGGCGGCGGGTTGGCTATCTGCCGCTTCGATTCGGCTGATGTTGTGGTCACGCACGCCGGAGACATAGATGTCTTCGAGGATAAACTGCGCCAGCGGGCCGGACTGGCCGGTGGCGTGGATGTTGACTGTCGGAATGCGGCGTTTCGGGTACAGGCCGCAGCGCAGGGTGCCGCCGCAGTCTATCACCGCCACGCCGATCTCTTCCGCCGGCGGCTCGCCCTCTTTGAAGCCGTCGACGGCCGGCCAGCCGGTCAATTCGCTGAGGCGATCGACGATGGAAGGTCGGGTGCCGGCGGTGATGTACACCACTTTTTTACCGGGTTCGATCGGCAATTCCAGGGGGCCGCCCCAGCCGCTGGCGCCTTTTTCAATACGGATATAAGCACTCATGCTGCACTCCACGAATTAAAGTTGCACCTGGCGATCCAGACGGATGCCCATCTTGCGTTCAAACAGGCTGGTGGTCAGATCGGTGACCCAGCCGCGGAAGAAGTTGGTGAACAGCCCCACCAGGAAATAGCTCACCGCCAGCGGGCCGAGCGGCAGACCGAGGGTGGTCAGGCCGCTGGCGATGCCGAGATAAACGAACAGTTCGCCGGGGTTGATGTGCGGAAACAGGCCGTTCATCGAGTGGCAGCTGTAGGAGGCCGCCGCGTAGTAGCTCGGCTTGTATTTCTCCGGCATGAAGCGCCCCAGGCTGAGGGTCATCGGGTTGCAGAAGACAAAGGTGCCAATTAGCGGCAGCAGCAGATAACGCGAAACGGGGTTGCCCGCGCAGCGCTGCGCCAATCGTTCGATACGTTCCTGGCCAACAAATTTGATCAGCGCGTTCATGATAACCAACAGGCTGATCAACAAAGGTAAAATGCCGGTCACCATGCCGACAAACACTTCACCGCCTTTCTGAAACAGGCCGATAAACCACTCGGCGCCGTGGGTGATTAGCTCAATCATTATGTTCTCCTGTAATGGACTGATATGGCCTGGAGCGAACGGCGGCTCTGTCGCCATGGGCCTTACAGTAGTCACTTTGGTGGGCTATTTGTTTTAAATAGATCACAATTTGAAAGATAAATATTTTATTTTGAAAGTTTAAAGTGAAAGAAAGGGAAGGTCTGTGGCACGAGGGGGAGAAAGCGGGCACAAAAAAGCCCGGCGAACCGGGCTTTGGGACAGGCGGTCTGTCACATCAGGCGATGGTGATCTTCTTGTCCAGGTAGGCGTCTTGCACGGCGTTGATCAGCGCCACGCCGTCTTTCATCGATTTCTTGAAGGCTTTACGCCCCAGGATCAGGCCCATGCCGCCGGCGCGTTTGTTGATCACCGCGGTGCGCACCGATTCCTGCAGGTCGTTCTCACCGGCGGCGCCGCCGGAGTTGATCAGTCCAGCGCGGCCCATGTAGCAGTTGGCCAGCTGGTAGCGCACCAGATCGATCGGGTGATCGGTGGTCAGTTTGTTGTAGACGCGATCGTCGGTATAGCCGAATTTCACCGCACGGTAGCCGCCGTTGTTTTCCGCCATTTTCTGTTTGACGATGTCGGCGCCGATGGTGGCGGCGATGTGGTTAGCCTGGCCGGTCAGATCGGCGCTGGAGTGGTAGTCCACGCCGTCCTTGGTGAACGCCGGGTTACGCAGATAGGCCCACAACACGGTGACCATGCCCAGCTCATGCGCGCGCTCGAAGGCGATCGAGATCTCTTCGATCTGGCGGCGCGACTGCTCGGAGCCGAAGTAAATGGTGGCGCCGACCGCCACCGCGCCCATGTTGAACGCCTGCTCGACGCTGGCGTACAGGGTCTGGTCGTACTGGGTCGGGTAGCTCAGCGTTTCGTTGTGGTTGAGTTTGACCAGGAACGGGATCTTGTGCGCGTAGCGGCGCGATACCGACGCCAGCACGCCGTAGGTGGAGGCGACGCAGTTACAGCCGGCTTCAATCGCCAGCTCGACGATGTTCTTCGGATCGAAATACAGCGGGTTGGCGGCGAACGAGGCGGCGGCGGAGTGCTCTATGCCCTGATCGACCGGCAGGATAGACAGGTAGCCGGTGCCGGCCAGGCGGCCGTGGTTGAACAGGGTTTGCATCGAACGTAGCACGCTGTTGGGGCGGTTGTTATCGATCATTACGCGGTCGACGAAGTCGTCGCCCGGCAGGTAGAGATTCTCGGCGGGGATAGTGGTACAGCGGTGTTGCAGCAGATCTTCCGCTTCCTTTCCTAGCAACTGCACAATATCAGTCATGATTCACTCCCGATTAAGCTTCTTCATACACCGGCAATGCAAGGGTTTTTGACCACCGGCGCAGTAAAAAAGCGGTGATTGAAGCTGTAAAGCGATGCTACCGAACTTGATCCGGCAAGGACAAACAATAGATGCGATTGAGAGGAAATGCCATTGGCGTGGCCAAATACGCGGGGGCGATCGCCCCCGGCGCGCTAAGCGATTGATTATTCGATCTCGAACCACTCGGTGTTCTGCAGGGCGATCGGGGTGATGGAGTAGATCATCTCCTGCAGGTGATCGTGGATGGCGCGCTCCGCCGCCTCGGCATCGCGCGCTTTCAGCGCCTCGTAGATGCGGTAGTGCTGCTTGATCAGGCTCTCCGGCGGCGAGACTTCGCTCAGGCTGAGGAAACGCACTCGATCCATGGTGGCCTTGATGGTTTCGATGGTCTCCCACGCCAGCGGGCAGTCGGCAAACTGGGTCAGCAGTTGGTGGAATTCGTCGTCCAGCGCCAAAAACTCGCGCGTTTGCCCGTTCTGCGCCGCCAGCGCCTGGCGGTGCAGATTATGCTCCAGCGTCATCAGCTGCGCCGGGGTGGCGCGCTCGGCCGCGCGGCGCACGATGGCGCATTCCACCGCCTGACGGATAAAGCGCCCGTCGGCCACGCGCTTGGCGGAAATCTTCATCACGAAGGTGCCGCGCTGCGGCAGGATCTGCACCAGGCCGGCCTCCGCCAGCTTGATGAAGGCTTCGCGCACCGGCTGGCGCGAAACGCAAAAGCGGGTAGAAATCTCTTTCTCGGACAGCAGGGTGCCGGGGGGAATGGTGCAGTCGACGATATCCTTGCGCAGGAAGCGATAGATCTGTTGGTTGACCGGGACGTTGTTGGTGAGGCTGTACGTTTCAGACATGGCGACAATCAGGCATCTGGCTGGAATTCGAATGCCACCATACTAGCAGATTATTGGTTAAGGGCGGGGGGATAAATCCACCCGCCGAGCAGGGTAACTCAGTGATGCCAATCCTGATATTCCTGCTTGCGCCGCGCTGGCGCAGTTTCCGGCATCAGGCTCAGGCCAATGGCCGACACCACGCCCAGCACCATCATGTACCCCGCCAGCCCGTAGTAGTGGCCGCCGGTCACCTGCAGGATCTTCACCGCCAACAGCCCGAGAATGCCGCTGCCGATCAGCGAGCCGATCTGCCAGATCAGCGCGATGCCGCTGCAGCGCACGCGGGTGGGGAACAGCTCCGGGAAGTAGGAGGCCTGCGGCGCGTAGCACATGCTGTGGCCGAAGGTCAGCACCACGATCATGGCGATCTGCGTCACCCAGAAACTATCGAGGTTGATCGCCATAAAGAACGGCACGATGCACACCACCTGCAGCAGCGCGCCGGCGATGTACACCGGTTTGCGCCCCAGCCGATCGGAGAGGCGGCCCATCAGCGGAATGGCGAAAATCTCCAGCAGCACCGCCACGATCATCGCCTCCAGCAGAATGCTTTCGTTGAGGTGGTTGGCTTTGCCGTAGGCCAGTACGATCACCGTGAACATGGCGAAGGCGCAGGCTTCGATCAGCTTGGCACATACCCCTTTGCCGATAAGGCCGGGATAGCGGCGGGCCACTTCCACCACCGGCCGGCTCTCCACCGCTTTGGTGGCGCGGATCTGGGTAAACACCGGCGATTCGTCGATCCTCAGGCGAATAAACAGCCCGACCAGCACCAGCAGCAGGCTGAGCAGGAACGGAATGCGCCAGCCCCAGTCCAGCATCTGCGCCGGCGACAGCACGGCGGTCAGCAGCGCGAACAGCCCGGACGGCAGCAGGAAACCTGCGGGCGCGCCGATCTGCACCCAACTGGCGTAGAAGCCACGCCGGGGCGGCGGCGCATATTCGGCGGTCATCAGCACCGCGCCGGCCTGTTCGCCGCCGACGCCGAAGCCCTGCAGCACGCGGATAAAGATCAGCGCGAGCGGCGCCCAGATGCCGATCTGCTCATAGGTGGGCAGCAGGCCGATGCAGAAGGTGCCGAGGCCGACGATCAGGATGGTGATCACCAGCGCCTTCTTGCGGCCGACCTTATCGCCGATGTGGCCGAACACGATGCCGCCCAGCGGGCGCGCCAGGAAACCGACCGCGTAGGTGGCGAAGGCCGCCAGCGTGCTGATCAGCGGATCGGCGCTGGGGAAAAACAGCTGGCCGAAGAACAGCACCGCGGCGGTGCCGTAAGCGAAGAAATCATAATATTCGGCGGCGGTGCCGATGGCGGAAGCGCTGGCGACGCGCCGCAGCAGCGGTTGATTGCCGGTATTGACGGCGTTATGCGTGGTGACGGTCATCGGAAACCTCCCGGTCGGTAAGCGGCAGAGCGGCGACGGCGGCTTTGGCCCCCAGGCTCAGCAGTTGATGATAAGCGTGGCTGACGGCGCGGACGAAGTCAGGCGAATCGGGCAGATCGTGGCCGAAGACGCTGTCGAGTTGCAGCAGCGCCAGGACGCGGGGCCGGCCTTCCTCGCTGCCGGCGACCAACGCGGCGAGGCGCTCGCGCAGCGGATCGCTGATATCGATCGGCCCGCCTTGTTCATCGCGGCCGCCGACGTAGCGCATCCAGCCAGCGACGCCCAGCGCCAGGCAGTCGAAGCGGCTGCCACGCGCCAGATGCCAGCGGATCGCGTCCAACAGCCGCTGCGGCAGCTTCTGCGTGCCGTCCATGGCGATCTGCGCGGTGCGGTGTTTCAGCGCGCGGTTGCGGTAACGCTGCAGCAGCGAGTCGGCATACTGCGCCAAATCGACGTTCGGCACCTGCAGGGTCGGCGCCTGTTCCGCCAGCATCAGGTGACGGGCGGCGCGGACAAAATCCGCATCCTGCATACAGTCGCCGACGTGCTGATAACCGGCCAGGTAGCCGAGGTAGGCGAGGAAGGAATGGCTGCCGTTCAGCATGCGCAGCTTCATCTCCTCGTACGGCAGCACGTCGCTCACCAGTTCGGCGCCGGCCTTTTCCCAGGCCGGGCGCCCCTGAGGAAATCGGTCCTCAATGACCCACTGGCTGAACGGCTCGCAGGCCACGCCGACGTCATCCTCGACGCCGCCCAGCCAGGTGCGCAACTGCCGGCGGGCCTCCGGCGTTACCGCCGGCACGATGCGATCCACCATGGTGGAAGGGAAGGCGACCTCTTGACGCACCCAGTCGGCCAACGCCGGATCCTGCCGCTGCGCCAGGTCGAGCAGCACCTGGCGCGTGACCCGGCCGTTGGCCGGCATATTGTCGCAGGACATCACGGCGAAGGGCGGCAGCCCGCGTTCACGGCGCAGGCGCAGCGCCGCCAGCAGCAGCCCCGGCGCCGACTGTGGCTGTGCGGGGTGGGCGATATCATGCGCGATCGCCGGGTGTTCCGCCATCAGCCGGCCGCTGGCGGGGTGGTGGCAATAGCCCTTTTCGCTGATGGTCAGCGAGACGATGGCGATCTCAGGCTGTGTCAGGGCCGCCAGCACCGCCGCCAGCCCGTCGGTTTGCAAGTGCAGCGCCTGGCGAACCACGCCGATGACCCGGCCCCGCCAGCCGTCGTCGTCCATCTCCGCCACCGAGAACAGCAGGTCCTGTTGCCGTAGGTCGGCGATCTTTTGCTGGCCGTGCTGCATGCTGATTTCGCAGTAACCCCAGTCACTGCCGTGCTCGCTGGCCAGCCTGTCGGCGTACATCGCCTGGTGCGCGCGGTGAAACGCGCCGAAGCCGATATGCGCCATGCGCGGTTTCACGCGCTCACGTGCGTAGCCGGGCCGGATAACGGCGGCCGGCAGCGCGCTGTGGTCGGAAAGTCTCATGTTCAATGTCCCTGGAGAGGTAAGCAAAGGGGCGAAGCCGCCCCGTCTGGCGTTAGGGTTTTAAGATTTGCACGCCCGCCGTTGCGCGCGGCGCCTTGATCACCAGCAGCACCAGCAGCGCGCCCAACGCGGCGACGCCGCCCGCCAGCATAAAGGCGCTGTCGAATTTGCCGGTGTTCTGCACGATGTAGCCGGTGACGATCGGCCCGATGATGCCGGAGACGCTGCCGATCAAATGAATGAACCCGCTGGCGCCGCCGACCCGGGATTTATGCACCACGTCCTGGATAATCGCCCAGTAGAGAGCGCCGGTAATGTAGAGGAAGAAGATCGACACCGACATCAGCATCACCGCCGGCACCACGCTGCTGACGGTGCCCGCCAACGCCACGCACACCGCTGCCGCCAGCAGGCTGGTGACCAGCACGATCTTGCGTGACAGCAGCAATTTGCCGGTGATGTTGAAGATCTTGTCGGAAATATAGCCCCCGAGCGCCAGCCCGACGAAGCCGACGATCCACGGGATCATCGTGGTCAGGCTCATCTCTTTGATGTTCAGGTTGTGCGCCTGCACCAGATACGAGGGGAACCAGCTCAGGAAGAAGAACAGGATGTAGTTGTAGCAGAAGAAGGCGAAGGCGGTGACCAGAATGATCGGCTGCTTCAGGTAGTAACCCAGCCCGTGCGCGGCGTCGCTCAGCGCGCTTTCCTCGCCGAGATTTTCCTGTTTCAACTGTGCGATCAGCGCCCGTTCTTCGTTGCTGACGCGTTGGCTTTTCGCCGGGTTATCCGCCACCACGAAGAACCACACCAGCATCCAGACGATGCCGATGGCGCAGATGATCATAAACGCCGGCCGCCAGCCGAACGCCAGCGCCAGATAGCCGACGATCGGCCCGGCCACCGCGCCGCCCAACGGTGAACCGGCGCTGAGCAGGCCCATAGCGGTCGCCGCCTGTTTCTTCGGGAACCAGCCGTTGATCATCTTGTTGGCCGAGGCGCAGATCGGCCCTTCGGCCATGCCGAACAGGACGCGCAGGATCAGCATTGAGTAAAAGCCGGTGGCGATCGCCGTCATGCCGCAGAAGATGGACCACAGGCCGACCGCCACGCCCAGCACCAGCGTCGGGCCGAAGCGGTCGACCGCCAGCCCGCCGACGAAGTTGAAGATGGCGTAGCCGAAGAAGAAGCTGCCGAAGATCAGGCCGAACTGTTCGGCGTTCAGCATCAGATCCTGTTCGATCATCGGCACGGTGATCGACAGCGCCACGCGATCGAGGTAGTTGATCATGTAGACCATGAACAGCAGGAACACGATGGTCCAACGCAGGTTTTTAAACATAAAGCACTCCACTGGGTGTCGTTTTAATCGTGATGCTTCGTTGTTTGCACGGGCGGCGGGTGCCGCCCCATGCCCCGATGCTGCCGTGACGTTACTCGAACTGCAGCAGTACCTTGCAGCAGGTGCGCTGATCCCGCTCGAACATCTGCATTGCCCGTTCGACGTCGCCGGCGGGCACGCAGTGGGTGAGTAGCCGCTGCGGGTCTAGCTTGCCGTCCGCCATCCAGGCGATCACCAGTGGGAAGCGCGCGCTGTTCAGGCGCGAGGAGAAGATCGACAGCTCCTTGCTGGTGATGCTCTGCTGGGTCAGGGTGCAGGCGTCGCCGGAAAAGCCCATGATGCCGATGCGCGCCGCCGGCGAAGCCAGCGCGATCGCCTCCGGCAAAATGGCGGGGTGGCAGGCGGCATCGACGATCAGCGTCGGCTGAATGCCGCGCTGCTGCAGCGCCTGCGGCAATGCGGCCTCGGCGTTGTTGAATACTTCGTCGGCACCGTTGGCGCGTGCCATGTCCAGCCGTTCGGCGATGCGATCGACGACCCACACCTGCTTGACGCCGTACACGCCTTTCAGCGTCTGGATCACCGTGAGCCCCATCGGCCCGGCGCCGTAGATCAGCGCGATGTCGTCGGGGCGTGGTTGCAGATGGGCGGTAATGTTGGCGGCGATAGTGAAGGGTTCGATCATCGCGGCGTGGCGATCGCTGATGGCGGCCGGAACCGGATAGGCGTTGCGTGCCGGCACGCAGGCGTAGTCGCTGAAGCCGCCGTCGCGGTGCACGCCGATCACCTGCAGCGAGGTGCAGACGTTGGGGCGGCCGACCGAACAGGGATAGCAGTGGCCGCAGCTCACCACCGGGTCTACCGAGACGCGTTCGCCGAGGCGCGCCGGATCGACGCCTTCGCCCAGCACATCGATCAGGCCGAAGAACTCGTGGCCGATCACCCGCGGGTAGCGGGCGAACGGGTTATGGCCGTGATAGATATGGACGTCGGAGCCGCAGATGCCGGCGAATTTCACCTTGACCCGCACCTCGCCGGCCGCCGGCTGTGGCAGCGCGCGCGTCTGCAGCGCCAGGCGCCCGGGCTGTTCGATCACGACGCTGCGCATGGTGTTTACCAGTTCCATAAGGTGCCATCCTCCAGACGCGCGACCGGCAGGTAGGCCGGTTCATAGGGGTAACGGGCCGCCAGCTTCTCATCGAACTCGATGCCGATGCCCGGCTTGTCGCCCGGATGCATATAGCCGTCGTCGAACGTCCAGCTGTGCGGGAACACCTCGAGCATTTGCTCGGAATAGCCCATGTATTCCTGCACGCCGAAGTTTGGCACCCACAGATCGAAGTGCAGCGCCGCCGCCATGCAGATCGGCGACAGATCGGAAGGGCCGTGAGAACCGGTGCGCACCTGATACAGCGAGGCGAAGTCGGCGATGCGCCGCATGCCGGTAATGCCGCCCGCGTGCGTCAGGGTGGTGCGGATGTAGTCGATCAGCTGTTCTTCGATCAGCTGTTTGCAGTCCCAGATGCTGTTGAACACCTCGCCGACGGCGATCGGCGTGACGGTATGCTGGCGGATCCGGCGGAAACAGGCCTGATTTTCCGCCGGCGTCGGATCCTCCATCCAGAACAGGCGATACGGCTCGGCGCTTTTACCAAAGCGCGCCGCTTCAATTGGCGTCAGGCGGTGGTGCATGTCGTGCAGCAGGTGCTCGTTGAAGCCGAACCTGTTGCGCACCGCGTCGAACAGTTTGGGGGTGAAATCGAGGTATTTTTCCGTCGACCACAGCTGCTCTTCCGGCCAGTCACCCTTGGTGGCCGGCTCATAGGCCTGGCCTTTGCCCTTGGCCATGCCGTAGGTGGTTTTCATGCCGGGCACGCCGCATTGAACGCGGATCGCCTTGAAGCCTTGTTCTTTATGTTTGGCGTAGTCGTCGAGCACCTCGTCGATCGAGTGGCCGGTGGTATGGCAATACACCATCACTCCCGAACGTGAGGCGCCGCCCAACAGCTGATACAGCGGCATGTTGGCGGCCTTGGCCTTGATGTCCCACAGCGCCATGTCGACGGCGGAAATGGCCGACATGGTCACCGGGCCGCGCCGCCAGTAAGCGCCTTTGTAGAAGAATTGCCAGAGGTCTTCGATCCGCTGCGCGTCGCGGCCGATCAACTGCGGGCAGAGGTGATCTTTCAGGTAAGAGGCCACCGGCAATTCGCGCCCGTTCAGCGTGGCGTCACCGAGGCCGATGATGCCGTCATCGGTGGTGATTTTCAGCGTGACAAAGTTGCGCCCCGGGCAGGTGACGAACACCTCGGCGTTGACGATTTTCATAACCTTCACATCCTGTAGCTGCGGAGAGATAGCGCGAAAATACGTCATGAACTAACTACCATACAAGTATGAATTGATGAATTTGCCGGAGAGGATCACATTTGATCGCGAGTGGAAGCGGATGAACGGAGGGGAAGAAGTGGGGCGCAGCGGCTGCGCCCGACAAGGTCAGCCCAGCAGGGCGCAGTTAGGCGGCAGGCGGCATTCGATGGCCTGCGGCAACACTTCGATGCGGAAATGGCGGCCTTTGAGCGGTTCGCCGTCGAGGTTGAAGGTCATCTCATGCGGCGCGTCGATCTCGAGCCACGGCAGCGCCGCGCTGAGGATGCTGTTGCTCTCTTCGTCGTTGAACAGGGCGGCGACCAGTGCCGGCAGCAGTTCATCGGCGATCAGCAGGCGCAGCTGCAGCAGGCCGTCGTTGATCAGCGCGCTGGGGCACAGTTCCTGGCCGCCGCCGGCCTGCTTGCCGTTGCCGATGCCGATCACCAATGCTTCGCCGGCCCAGCGGAAGTCCGGCCCGCGGATTTCACAGCGATCGGCCTGCAGCGTATCCATGCGCAGCAAGCCGTGCACGAAGTAGGACACGCCGCCCAAGGCCGCCTTCAACTTCTCCGGTGTCTCGGTGGTGATACGGGTGCCGAAGCCGCCGGTGGCCATGTTGATGAAGTAGCGCTCGCCGTTGACCTTCGCCAGATCGATCGGCACCGAGCGGCCCTTGATCGCCAGCTGCAGCGCCAGTTCGGGGGATGGGGGGATATTGCACGCCATGGCGAAGTCGTTGGCGGTGCCGAGCGGCAGAATGCCCAGCGCCGGCCGGTTATGCGCCGGCAGCTGCACCAGCGCGGCGGCCACTTCGTTGATGGTGCCGTCACCGCCGCCGGCGACGACGGTGCCGACGCCGAGTTGTGCAGCTTCCGCGACGTAGCGCGCGGCGTCGCCGTGCTCCCAGGTCACGCGCACGTACAGCGTGATTTGCTCTTCGCGCAGCCGTGTGACCGCCTGACGCAGTTCTTCGTTGCCGGCGCCCTTGCCGTTGAGAATAAGCAGGGCGGCTGCATGTGAGTGTTGAGGCATTACCGATCTCCTCCGGCGGAAAACCAAGAATGCCTCAAGATAAACCAGCCTACGCCGCCAAGCCATCAGAATATTCAGCTAATTCCGGTTATTTCCTATTGTGCCGTGAATATGAAGACGATGCGAATTTATCTGAATTTAACCTGACAATAAGCGGGATTTTAATGGCGGCAGGATTAATCGCTATAGCGTTATTTATATATCGATGTGGCGTTATTATTTTTATTAAAATGGATAACGGGAAAACGTAATGAAAAATAGGCGCACCGGCGGCAATGGCGGACCCATAAAGAAAAAGCCAGCCCAAGGGAGATTGGGCCGGCTAAGGAGGTGGTTCCTAGTATTGCTATGCAAATATTTTCGTTGTTCGTTTTAAGCAGCGTGATAGTAACCAAGCTGCGGGCACATTGATGTGATCCAATTCTAATATTTGCTAAAAATCGCCGCCGAATGACGGCGATTGATTGTTAGGCTCCGGCGCTATTTTCTTCCGCCAAATTGCGGATCAGCAATGCATAATTGAGATCAATATCCTGCGGGATCGGCAAATAAACGATATGGCCGTTGCCCGGCGCGACCTCAATCGGCTCGCCTTTCTTATTTTGCATGCTTTCGAGGGTGAACAGCACGTTGCCGCCCGGCGTCATCATCTCGACGCTGTCGCCGAGTGAGAATTTATTCTTCACGTCGACTTCCGCCCAGCCTTCGCGGCGCACGCCGGTGAACTCGCCGACGAACTGCTGGCGCTCGGAGAGCGAAGAGCCGTATTCGTAATTCTGCTGCGCTTCGTGCACGTGGCGGCGCAGGAAGCCTTCGGTATAGCCGCGGTGCGCCAGGCCTTCCAGCGTGGTGAGCAGGGTCGGATCGAACGGTTTGCCGGCAACGGCGTCGTCGATGGCGCGGCGGTAGACCTGGGCGGTGCGGGCGCAGTAGTAGAAGGACTTGGTGCGCCCTTCGATCTTCAGCGAATGCACGCCGAGCTGCGTCAGACGCTCCACGTGCTGGATGGCGCGCAGATCCTTGGAGTTCATGATATAGGTGCCGTGTTCGTCTTCGAAGGCGCTCATATATTCACCTGGCTTTTGCGCTTCAGACAGCATGAACACCTTGTCGGTCGGCGCGCCGATGCCCAGCGTCGGCTCGACGGTCTGCACCGGGATCGGTTCGTGCAGGTGCACGATATTGCCGGTGTCGTCCTCTTTGCCTTCCTCCGCTTTGTACTGCCAGCGGCAGGCATTGGTGCAGGTACCCTGATTGGGATCGCGTTTGTTGATGTAGCCGGACAGCAGGCAGCGGCCGGAGTAGGCCATGCACAGCGCGCCGTGGACGAAGATCTCCAGCTCCATGTCCGGCACTTCGGCGCGGATCTCGGCAATCTCTTCCAGCGACAGTTCACGCGACAGGATCACGCGGGTCAGGCCCATTTGCTTCCAGAACTTCACCGTCGCCCAGTTAACGGCATTGGCCTGCACCGACAGGTGGATGTCCATCTGCGGGAAGGCTTCGCGCACCATCATGATAAGGCCAGGATCGGACATGATCAGCGCATCCGGGCCCATATCGATAACCGGCTTCAGATCGCGCAAGAAGGTTTTCAGCTTGGCGTTGTGCGGGGCGATGTTCACCACCACGTAGAATTTTTTGCCCAGCGCATGCGCTTCGTTGATGCCCTGCGCCAGATTCTCGTGGTTGAACTCGTTGTTGCGTACCCGCAGGCTGTAGCGCGGCTGGCCGGCGTAAACCGCATCGGCGCCGTAGGCAAAGGCGTAACGCATGTTTTTCAGCGTTCCGGCCGGGGAGAGAAGTTCCGGTGTAAACATAGTGTGTCTCGGTCTGATTTCAGGTCAGCACCACGCCACCTGATGGCGCAGTAAAAGCGGGGGATTGTAGCCGCAGCGCGGCAAGAAATCAGCAGTTAACCGGATTTATTCAAGGGAGATTGATCCCGGTCAAACGGAAAACGCGCGGTGGCGGCCACCGCGCGGGCGAAACGGGGGATCAGGCGCTCAAATCGCGGATATCGGTGGTCGGGCCGTTTTTCGTCACCGACTGGATACCGTTTTTGGCCGCGCTTTCGGAGCTGTACATTTCGCTGACGCCGATCACCTGATGGTTCTTGGCCTTCAGCACAAAATAGGGCTGATTGCTGGCGCTGTGCTTCAGTTCGTACTGCGCTTCGTGCGGTGAATTGGTCTGCACCGAGGCGATGCCGTTCTCCGCCGAGGCTTTGCTGGCATACATCTCGCTGGCCAGAATAATTTCGCCGTTACTGGCTTTCAGGTTGAAGTGGTACTGTCCGTTCTTTGCTTTTTTCAGCTCGTAATGACCGATTGCCATGGTTCTTCTCCTGTAGGTTCCGATTCGTGATGTAAGTGTAGCCAATCGCTTGAAAATCGGCGGCTAAACCTCACAGCAGCTTAGTCGAAAAAATGCGCAGTTTTTTTGCGCCGGCGCGGAGTTTTCATTCGGTGAGCCCGGCGCCGCACGGGAAGCTAAGGAAAGGCGCGGTGATTGCGCAGTGCGCCGCATAATGACAATTACGTGGTTTCATCGAGCAGCATTGCGCGTTACCGTTTGCCCGCTACGTAAAGGTGAGTGAAAAGTGAGCGATAGATCTTGGCATCGACGCGCTGCAGGCATATGCTTTGGCCTATGCCTGCTGTGGAGTGTCGAGATGGAAAGAATCGCCAAGCTGTTTAAAAACGGTAGAAATCAGGCGGTGAGGTTACCGGTGGAATTTGAATTTGATACGGATCGTGTGTATATCCGTCGCGATCGGGAGGGAAACGTGATTTTATCCAAATATCCGGCAAAGCCGGACAGCTGGGCACCGCTGCTGAGCATTATCGCCCAAACGCCGGTGCCGCAAGCGTTTCTTGGCGCGGAAGATCGTCAGCAAGGGGTTGCAGACCGCGATCCATTCTCAGAGGAAGAGTAGGCGATGTACATGTTTGATACCAACACCGTCAGCCACTTGTTTCGGCAGCATCCGCAGGTGCTTAACGTCATGCAAAAGCTCCCGCCTTCTGCCGTATGTATTTCCAGCGTCACGGAGGCGGAACTGCTTTACGGTGTGGCCAAACGGCGGAACAAAGCGTTGCAAAGCATGGTCGAGGCCTTTCTTGCTGCGGTGACGGTCTATGCATGGGATCGCGAGGCCGCCCGCTGCTACGGTGAAATGCGGGCAAACATGGAGAGAAAGGACAAAATCATGGGCGCGATGGATCAACTGATCGCCGCTCACGCGCAGAGCCGTGGCGCGACGCTGGTGACCAACGATCGCGCATTCGCCATGGTGCCCGGGTTGGCGGTTGAAGACTGGACGCGCTGATTTCCCTCTAAACCCCATTCATCAGCCGGCAGGGCTCGGCTTCCCAGCGGTAGCCCACACCGTATACCGAGCGAATAAAGGATTTTTCCCCGTCGATCAGTTCCAGCTTGCGGCGCAGGTTTTTGATGTGGCTGTCGATGGTGCGGTCGGTGACCACCCGGTAGTCGTCGTACAGGTTGTTCAGCAGCTGCTCGCGAGAAAACACGTTGCCTGGCTGGCTGGCCAGCGTTTTCAGCAGGCGGAACTCCGCCGGCGTCAGATCCAGCAACTGCCCCTGATAGCTGGCCTGGAAGCGCGGTTCATCGATGTGCAGCAGATCATCTTCCCGCGCGTTCTCCTGCGGCCGATAGCTGCGGCGCAGGATGGTTTTCACTCGCGCCACCACTTCACGCGGGCTGTAGGGTTTGCAGATGTAATCGTCGGCGCCGATCTCCAATCCCAACAGGCGGTCAATCTCTTCGATTTTCGCCGTCACCATCACGATGGGCACGTCGCTGAAGCGGCGCAGCTCGCGGCACACCGTCAGGCCGTCGGCCCCTGGCAACATCAGGTCGAGTAAGATCAGCGCCGGCGGATGCTGGTGCACGGTCGGCACCACTTCATTACCGTTGGTCAGCCAGCGGGTGGCGTAGCCCGCCGCCTGCAGATAATCCACCAGCAGCTGGCCCAGCTTGGGCTCATCTTCAACAATCATGATCTGCACGGGTTGATTCTGAATGTCCATCAGGGCGCCTTATTTTTTATCGGGGTAGCAAATTCTACTGTAATGCGCACGCCGCCTAAAGGCGAATGCTCGGCGCGGATTTTCCCGTCGTGCGCTTCCACGATGTTGTGGCAGATCGCCAACCCCAGCCCTGAGCCGCCGCTGGCGCGGTTGCGTGAACCTTCCGCCCGATAGAAGCGTTCGAAAATGCGCGTCAGTTGCTGATCGCTGATGCCCGGCGCGCTGTCCTGCCAGCAGAGGATCAGTCTCCCCGGCTGCAGCTCGGCGCCGATCTCCAGCCGGCCACCGACGTCGGTGTAACGCAGGCTGTTTTCCAACAGGTTATTGAACAGCTGGTTCAGGCGATCGGGATCGCCGAACAGCGGCGCCTGGGCCGGCAGATGGGTGACGATCTCCAGCCCTTTGGCGCGGAAGCGTTCGCGGAAGGCGGCGACGGCGATCTGCACCAGGTGCACGCAGTCCACCTGCGCCTTGCGATAGGCCAGCGCGCCGAGATCGGAGAGCGACAGCTGGTGCAGGTCGTCGACCAGTTTGGTCAAGGTGGATACCTCAGCCTGCAGCGAGCTGAGCGACGCCGGCGTCGGCTGGCGCACGCCGTCCTGCAGCGCCTCCAGCTCGCCGCGCAGCACCGCCAGCGGCGTGCGTAGCTCGTGCGACACGTCGGCCATAAAGGCGCGACGCATCTGCTCGTTTTTTTCCAGCGAGGTGGCCAACTGGTTGAAGTCGTGCGCCAGCCTGCCCAGTTCATCCTGGCTGCTGACCGCCACGCGGGTGGTGAAATCGCCCGCCGCCAGGCGGTGGGTGCCCGCCACCAGGCGCTTGACCGGGGCCAGCATGCCGCGCGACAGCAGCCAGGTCACCGCCGCTGCCAACAGGGTGGAGAGCGCGACGATAATCCAACTGGTGCGCCGCTGCTGGCGATCGAAGTTGATGTCCGTATTGCGCGTCAGGCGCTCGACCGGGGTGGTGAGCACCCAGCCGACGATCTCGTTGTTATAGCGGATTGGGTGGCGCGGCCCCTCTTTCGGCAACGGGCCGGAATGCCCGACCAGCCGATTGAACTGGCTGTCCACCACCCAAAACTGGGTGCGCCAGCCCTTGGGCGGCAGATTGTGGCTGCTGTCGCTGTTCTGTTCGAACGAACGCATGATTTGGTAGACCACCTGATCGTTGTTGCGCAGGAATATCCAATTGCCATGATGGCTGTACTGTTCCTCTAGCGCTTCGCTCAGCATGTTGATGCGCTGCTCGTTGCTGCTCTTGATGTAATCGATAAAGCCGCGCTCAAAGCTGACGCGTACCCCCCAATGCATGGTGATCAACACCAGCATGCAGGTAGCGAAAATGGCCAGGAACAGCTTCCCGGTAATGCCTATCCTCATTGCAACCTCGTTGAGCCGGTACCCGGCTCTTTGGTCAGCGTGCGGTTGGGCGCGCTATCGGCCGGCACGCGCGCGAAGGCGAGCGCGGGCAGGGCGATAATCAACGCCATACAGCAGTAGCTGTAAATAAATGCGCTGTGAATGGCTGGGCTATCGGCCACCACCTGGTGATGGGCGAAGCTGCCGATCAAGATGCCGGCGACGCTGACGCCGAGGCTCATCGACAGCTGCATGACCATCGACAGCAGGCTGTTGCCGCTGCTGGCCAGCCGGTCCGGCAGATCTTTCAGCGTCAGGGTGTTCATCGCCGAGAAGCGCAGCGAGTTGACCATCCCCTGGAAGAACAGCACCACCGGCAGCAGCCACAGCCAGCCGAGCATCGCCGCCAGCAGGAAACTCAGGCTGACCAGCGCCAGCAGCAGCGTGGCGGCCACCAGCACGTTGCGGTAGCCGAAGCGGTTGACCACCTGCACCACGATGCGCTTCATGCCCATGCTGCCGATGATCATCGGGATCATCATCAGCCCGGCGTGGAACGGCGAGAAGCCCATGCCCACCTGCAGAAACAGCGGCGTCATGAACGGCAGCATGCCGCTGCCGATGCGCCCCAGCAGGCTGGCCAGCAGTCCGATCTTGTAAGTCGGGGTGCGCAGCAGCCGCAGCGAGAACAGGGCGCGGCTATTGCCGTAAGCATGCCAAACATACCCCAACAGCGCCGCCACGCCTAGCGCCACCAGGCCGGCGATGGCGCTGCCGGACAGCCCCATGCCTTTGTGGCCGTCGAGCGCCAGCGTCAGCGACGCCATGCCGATCGCCAGCAGGATAAAGCCGCTGACGTCGAAGCGGCGGGTCTGCATTTGGTAGTTGGGCATCAGCAGCAGCGTGGCGATGGCGCCCACGATACCCACCGGAATATTGATCAGGAAAATCCAATGCCAGCTGGCGTATTGCACCAGGAAGCCACCCAGCGCCGGCCCCATCAGCGGGCCGATTTGGCCTGGCAGCGTTACGAAGGTCATCGCTGCCATGTACTGCTCGCGCGGCACGATTTTCATCACCGTCAGGCGGCCGACCGGCACCATCATCGCGCCGCCGACGCCCTGAAGCACGCGCGAGGCGATCAGTTCGTTCAGGGTTTCCGAGCGGGCGCAGAGGAGGGAGCCGAGGGTGAACAGCACGATGGCGCTGAAAAACACCCGCTGTACGCCGACCTTGTCCGCCAGCCAGCCGCTGGCCGGCAGCGTCACCGCCACCGTCAGCACATAGGAGACGATCACCGACTGCATGCGCAGCGGGTTCTCCCCCAGGCTGGCGGCCATCGAGGGCAGGGCGGTGTTGACGATAGTGGTATCCAGCGTCTGCATAAAGAAGCCGAATGCCACTATCCAGAGTTGCCAGCGTACTGTGGCGGTGTGTTTCATCAGCATCGGTCGGCCATTAATGGGGCAGCGGGGCCAGTTGCTTGTTGCGGCGGAACTTCGCCTGCAGCCGGTCGAAGTAAAGGTAGACCACCGGGGTGGTGTACAGCGTCAGCAGCTGGCTCATCACCAGGCCGCCGGCGATGGTGATGCCGAGCGGCTGGCGCAGCTCCGCGCCGTCGCCGCGGGTCAGCACCAGCGGCAGCGCGCCGAACAACGCCGCCAGCGTGGTCATCATGATCGGCCGGAAACGCAGCAGGCTGGCCTGGAAAATCGCCTCGCGGGCGCTGATGCCGCCGTTGCGCTGCGCTTCGAGCGCGAAGTCGACCATCATGATGGCATTTTTCTTCACGATACCGATCAACAGCATGATGCCGATCAGCGCGATCAGGCTGAACGGCGCGCCGAACAGCTCGAGCGCCAGTAGCGCCCCCACGCCGGCGGAAGGCAGCGTGGAAAGGATGGTCAGCGGATGGATATAGCTCTCATACAGCACGCCGAGCACGATATACACCGTGGCGATCGCTGCCAGGATCAGGATGAGCTGCGACTTCAGGGTGTCCTGGAATACCTGGGCGGTGCCGGCGAACGCGCCGCGCACCGTGGACGGCACGCCGAGCTGAGTCATGGTGCGCTCTACCGCCGCGGTGGCGTCCGACAGGCTGCCGCCGTCCGGCAGGTTAAAGGAGATGGTCGAGGCGGCGGACAGCCCCTGATGGTTGACCGACAGCGGCGCGTTGGCCGGTCGCCAACTGGCGAAGTAGGAGAGCGGTATCGCCTTGCCTTCGTTGTTGATGATGAACATTTTGTCCAACGAGCTCACGTCCTGAGTGTAGGGCGGCGCCACTTCCATCACGACTTTGTATTGGTTGAGCGGTTGATAGATGGTCGAAATCTGTCGCTGGCCGAAGGCGTTGTTCAACAGGTTGTTGGCGTCGGACACCGAAATGCCGAGGCGCGCCATGGTTTCGCGATCGTAGACCAGATCCATCTCCGAGCCTTTATCCTGCTGATCCGAGTTGACGTCCGCCAGCTCGGGCAATGCGGCCAGCGCGGTGCGGATCTTCGGCTCCCATTCGCGCAGCGCGGCGAGATCGTCCGCCAGCAGCGTATATTGGTAGCTGGCGTTGGCCTGCCGGCCGCCGACGCGGATATCCTGTACCGCCATCAGAAACAGGCTGGCGCCCGGTTCTTTGGCCAGGCGGGCACGCAGGCGGGCGATCACTTTCTGCGCATCGTCGCTGCGTACCGACAGGGGTTTCAGTGAGATGAACATCGAACCGCTGTTGGTGCGCGAGCCGCCGGTAAAACCGGTGACGTTTTCCACGTCCGGATCTTCGCGCACGATTTTCATGAAGTCTTCCAGTTTGCCGCGCATCGCCTGGAACGAAATGCTTTGGTCGGCCTGGATAAAGCCCATCAGACGCCCGGTATCCTGTTCAGGGAAGAAGGTTTTCGGGATGCTGATATACAGCCAGACGTTGAGCGCAACGGTGGCGAGGAACACCGCCAGCACCCAGCGCGAGTGGCCGAGCACCCAGTTCAGCGAGCGTCCGTAACCCTGCTGCAGCGCCAGCAGCATTTTGCCGAAGCCGCGTGCGCGCCGCTGCGAACGCGCCGGCTGGTGGCGCAGCAAATAGGCACACATCATCGGCGTGAGCGTCAGCGAGACGATGAGCGACAGCCCGATCGATACCGACAGGGTGACGGCGAACTCGCGGAATAGCCGGCCGGGCAGGCCTTCCATCAGCAGCAGCGGGATAAACACCGCCACCAGCGAAACGCTCATCGACAGCACGGTGAAGCCGACTTCCCGCGCGCCCAGCAGCGCGGCGTTGATCGGTTTCATGCCGGCCTCGACGTGGCGGGAAATGTTTTCCAGCACCACGATGGCGTCGTCCACCACAAAGCCGGTGGCGATGGTCAGCGCCATCAGCGACAGGTTGTTGAGGCTGAAGCCGCACAGATACATGGCGGCGAACGAGCCGATCAGCGACACCGGTACGGCGACCGCCGGGATCAGCGTGGCGCGCCCGGAGCGCAGGAAGATGAACACCACCAGGATCACCAGCCCGATGGCGATCGCCAGCGACTGTTCCACCTCGGCCAGCGACGCGCGGATGGTTGGCGAACGATCCTGCGCGACGTTGAGTTGAATCGAGGCCGGGATATTCTCCTGCAGGGCGGGCAGCTCGGCGCGAATGCGATCGACGGTTTCGATGATGTTGGCGTCCGGCGCGCGGCTGATGGCCAGAATGATCGCCGGTTTGGCGTCGGTCATCCCGGCGTTACGCACGTCTTGCACCGAGTCTTTGACCTCGGCCACGTCGGCTAAACGCACCGCCGAGCCGTTGTTGTAATGAATGATCAGCGGACGATAAGCATCGGCGGTTTTCAGCGCGTCGTTGGCCTGGATCTGCCAGCGCTGCTGCGGGTTTTCCACGGCGCCCTGCGGACGGCGCACGTTGGCGTTGGCGATGGCCTGCCGCACGCTGTCCAGCGACACGCCCTGATTGAACAGCGCCGAAGGGTTCAGCTCCACCCGCACCGCCGGCAGCGAGCTGCCGCCTACGGAAACGTCGCCGACGCCCTCGGTCTGGCTGATCTTCTGCGCCAGCTGGGTGGAGGCGAAATCGTAAAGCTGCCCCTGGCTGTAGGTGTCCGAGGTCAGCGTCAGGATCATGATCGGCGCGTCGGAGGGGTTGACCTTACGGTAGCTGGGGCGGCTCGGCATGCCGGTCGGCAGCAGGCTTTGCGCGGCGTTGATCGCCGCCTGCACGTCGCGCGCGGCGCCGTTGATGTCGCGATCGAGATCGAACTGCAAAATGACGCGGGTACTGCCGAGCGAACTCATCGAGGTCATTTCGTTAACCCCGGCGATGCGGCCCAGCGCGCGCTCCAGCGGCGTCGCCACCGAGGACGCCATGGTTTCCGGCGAGGCGCCCGGCAGCGACGCGCTGATCGAAATCACCGGAAAATCCACCTGCGGCAGCGGCGACACCGGCAGCAGGCGAAAGCCGATCGCGCCGCTGATGGCGATGGCCAGCGTCAGCAGGGTGGTGGCCACCGGCCGGTGAATGAACAGGGCGAAGAATTTCACGGCAGCTCCTGCGTATCCAGCTGGCGATGCGTGTTGCGCGCCAGCTTGTCAAACAGCAGGTAGATCACCGGCGTGGTGAACAGCGTCAGGATCTGGCTCATGATCAAACCGCCGACCATACAGACGCCGAGCGGATGCCGCAGCTCCGCGCCGACGCCGGTGCTCAGCATCAGCGGCAGCGCGCCGAGCAAGGCCGCCAGCGTGGTCATCAAGATCGGCCGGAAACGCAGCAGACAGGCCTGATAGATGGCGTCGCGCGGCGATAAACCCTGCTCGCGTTCCGCCGCCAGCGCGAAGTCGATCATCATGATGGCGTTCTTCTTCACAATGCCGATCAGCAGGATGATGCCGATGATGGCGATCACGTCCAGCTCGCTGCCGGCCAACATCAGCGCCAACAGGGCGCCGACCCCGGCGGTCGGCAGGGTGGAGAGGATGGTGACCGGATGAATGAAGCTTTCATACAGCACGCCCAGCACGATGTACATCGCCACCACCGCCGCCAAAATCAGCCACAGCGTGCTGCCGAGCGCCGCCTGGAAGGCCAGGGTCGCCCCCTGGAATTGGGTGGTGATGTCCCTTGGCATATTGAGATTTTTTTCCGCCTGGGTGACCGCGTCGACCGCCTCGCCGAGCGAGTAGCCGTCGGCGACGTTGAACGAAACGGTGGCCGACGGGAACTGGTCGAGATGGTTCACCGACAGCGGGCCGAAGCGCTCTTCGATTTTGGCGATGGCGCTCAGCGGCACCACGGCGCCGTCGTTGCCGCTCAGACGGATCTCATTGAGCGCCGCCAACCCCGGTGTCGCGCTGACGTCGTGCTCCAGCACCACGCGGTATTGGTTGGCCTGGGTGTAGATGGTGGAGATCAGGCGCTGGCCGAACGCGTTGTACAGCGCATTGTCCACGTCGCTCATGGTGACGCCGAGGCGGGAGGCCGAATCGCGATCGACGTTGACATAGGCGACCAGCCCCTGATCCTGCCAGTCGCTGGTGACGTCCGCCAGCTGCGGGGTTTGCTTCAGCTCATCCATCAGCTGCGGCACCCACAGGCTGAGATCGTCCAGCGACATCGCCTGCAGGGTGAACTGGTACTGGGTGCGGCTGACCTGGGTATCGATGGTCAGATCCTGCACCGGTTGCAGATACAGCTTCACGCCGGGGAACTGCGCCGTTTGCTGCTGCAGGCGGCTGATGATCGCCGGAATGCGCTCGCTGCGTTCGCTCAGCGGCTTCAGGTTGATCTGCAGCCGGCCGCTGTTGAGCGTGGCGTTGCTGCCGTCGACGCCGACGAACGAGGTCAGGCTCTCCACCGCCGGATCTTTGAGAATCTGCGCCGCGACCTGCTGCTGGCGCTCGGCCATGTTGCTGAACGAGACGCTCTGCGGCGCCTCCAGCGTGCCCTGAATGATGCCGTTGTCCTGCACCGGGAAGAAACCTTTCGGGATCAGCAGGTACAGCAATACCGTCAGCGCCAGCGTGCCCACGGCCACGCCGAGCGTCAGCCAGGGATGGTTAAGCACCGTTTTCAGCCACTTGCCATATTGCGCGATCACCCGGTCGAAAAAGCGTTCGGAGGCGGCGGAAAAACGGTTCTGCTTGCGCAGCGATTCGTGGCTGAGCATGCGTGCGCACATCATCGGCGTCAGCGTCAGCGACACCACGGCGGAGATCAAAATTGCCACCGCCAGCGTGACGGCGAACTCGCGGAACAGGCGGCCGACGATGTCGCCCATGAACAGCAGCGGGATCAGCACCGCCACCAGCGAGAAGGTCAGAGAGATGATGGTGAAGCCGATCTCGCCGGCCCCTTTCAACGCGGCGTCGAGCGGTTTTTCCCCTTTCTCGATGTAGCGCGAGATGTTCTCGATCACCACGATGGCGTCGTCCACCACGAAGCCGGTGGCGATGGTCAGCGCCATCAGCGTCAGGTTGTTGATGGAGAAGCCAAGGAAGTACATGGCGGCGAAGGTGCCCACCAGCGACAGCGGCACCGCCACGCTGGGGATAATGGTCGCCGGCACGTTGCGCAGGAACACGTAGATCACCATCACCACCAGCGCGATCGCCAGCAGCAGCTCGAACTGCACGTCGCTGACCGAGGCGCGGATGGTGGTGGTGCGATCGGTCAACACCTTGACGTCGACTGACTTGGGCAGGCTTTTAATCAGCGTCGGCAGCATTTCGCGGATGCTGTCGGCGGTGGTGATGACGTTGACGCCGGGCTGGCGTTGGATGTTCAGCACGATCGCCTGTTGCTTGTTGGCCCAGGCCGCCAGTCGGGTATTTTCCGCCCCTTGTTCGATGGTGGCGATATCCTGCAGGCGGATCGCCGCGCCGTTCTGATAGGCGACGATCAGCTGGCGATAGTCGTCGGCAGATTTCATTTGGTCGTTGGCGGAGAGGGTGACCGATCGGGTCGGGCCGTCAAGGTTGCCTTTCGCCGAGTTGACGTTGGCGTTGCTGATGGCGGCGCGAATGGTTTCACTGTTCAGGCCATAGGCGGCGACCGCCGCCGCGTTCAATTTTACGCGCACTGCCGGGCGTTGGCCGCCGGCCAGCGTCACCAGGCCGACGCCGGTCACCTGAGAAATTTTTTGCGCCACGCGGGTTTCCACCATGTCTTCCACCTGCGTCATCGGCATGGCGGTGGAGGTCACGGCCAGCGTCAGGATCGGCGGATCGGCGGGGTTAACCTTGCTGTAGATCGGCGGGTAAGGCAAATCGGTCGGCAGCAGGTTGGTGGCGGAGTTGATCGCCGCCTGCACTTCCTGCTCCGCGACGTCGAGCGGCAGCGCCAACTGGAACTGCAGTGTGACCACCGAGGCGCCGCCGGAGCTTTGCGACGCCATTTGCTTCAGGCCGGACATCTGGCCGAACTGGCGTTCCAGCGGCGCGGTAATGGCGGAGGTCACCACGTCCGGGCTGGCGCCGGGGTACAGCGTCACCACCTGGATAGTGGGGTAATCCACCTCCGGCAGGGCGGACACCGGCAGCGCGCGATAACCGATAATCCCCGCCAGCAATATTGCCACCATCAGCAGCGTGGTGGCGACCGGACGCAGAATAAACAGGCGGGACGGACCGCCGCCGGCGTTGGGAGGCATCACCTGCATCAGGACTTCCTCTGAACGTCAGGTTCGCGCTTGGCGTTGGCCGCCGCCGGCGCTTCGCTCGGCGCGAGCACTTCCACCTGCATGCCTTCGGTCAGGCGATCGATGCCGTCGGTCACCACCCGATCGCCGGCGTTGAGACCGGCGCTGATCACCACCTGCCGGCTGTCCTGCACGCCGGCGGTGACCCGATGTTTGCTGACCTTGTTGTCTTCGCCGAGCGTCCAAACGAAGTTGCCCTCGTTGCCCATCTGCAGCGCAGCGGTCGGGATCACCACCGCATCGTGCAGGGTATCCACCTGCAGCCGCGCGTTGACGAACTGATTGGGGAACAGCGCGTCATCTTCGTTGGCGAAGCGCGCTTTCAGCTTGATGGTGCCGGTGGCGGTATCAATCTGGTTGTCCAGGCTCAGCAGCGAACCGGTCGTCAGCTTGTTCTGGTTGGTGCGATCCCAGGCTTCGACGCTCACCGGCCCGGCTTTTTGCGCCTTGAGCAGATCGGCGATGTTGCCTTCGGGCAGCGTGAACACCACGTCGATCGGGTGCGTCTGCGTGATCACCACCAGGCCGGTGGTGCTGCCGCTGGTAACGTAGTTGCCGACGTCGACCAGTTTCAGGCCGACGCGGCCGTCGATTGGCGCAGTGATGCGGCTGTAGGTGATCTGCAGTTTGGCGCTGTCGACCGCGCCCTGATCGGCCTTGATCGCGCCTTCGGTCTGCTGCACCAGCGAGGCCTGCGTATCCAGCTCCTGACGGGACACCAGATTGGTTTTCACCAGCTGCTGATAGCGCGCCAGATCGCGTCGGGCGTTGGCCAGCGTGGCCTGATCTTTTGCCAACTGCCCCTGAGCCTGGGTCAACTGAACCTGGAATGGCCGGGGATCGATTTCCGCCAGCAGATCGCCGGCTTTGACCTGCTGGCCTTCGGTAAAGTGGATCGCCATCAGTTGGCCATCGACCCGGCTGGTGACGGTCACGGTATTGGCGGCGGTGGCGGTGCCCAAACCGGAAAGATAGCGTGGCACCGTCTGTTGCGTGGCGGTCGCCGCTTGCACCGGCGACATCGGCGCACCGCGTCTGCCGCCCGCCGCGCGGCCCGCTCCCGTTTTACCGGCGGCCTGGTGCGCGCCCGGCGTCGTCCCAGCGGTCGGTTGGGCGGCGCTGAAATGGCGCCAGGCCAGAACGGCGACGATGATCGCAATCGCCGCAACCAGCAGGCGCAGCAGCAGGGAACGACGTTGGGGTTTTGCATTCATGGTGGTGAAAATTCTCTCCAAAAGGCAGGGGCGCGGGCACTCATTGCCACAAAAATGACACTCCTTACAGGATACTAGTTTAGCCAGCGAAGACGGCATAAAAATGAAGGAAATATGGAGGAACCGTCAGCATTGTCTTAATAAGTGGGTGATTTGAGCGTGCTATGTTTATAAGTGATTTATTCCGGCTTATAGCCAATACGTTTTAACGATTTCCTGTATTTGGCGCTAATAATTAACAGGCAAATCATTTAACCCATGGAGCCTTTGTGATGAGCAAGAAACAACTGGGTCGTTCAGGCATTCAGGTGCCGGCGTTAACCTTCGGTGGCAACGTGTTCGGCTGGACGGCGGATCAAGCGACCTCGTTCAGCCTGCTGGATGCGCTGGTGGACAATCAGCTCAACTTTATCGATACCGCCGACGTTTATTCCAGCTGGGCGCCGGGCAACCGGGGCGGCGAATCGGAAACCGTCATCGGTGAATGGCTGAAGAAGAGCGGCAAGCGCGACCAGGTGATCATCGCCACCAAGGTGGGCAAACCGATGGGCGAAGGCAAGCAGGGGCTGTCGCCGCGCTATATTCAGCAGGCGGTGGAGGACTCGCTGCGTCGCCTGCAAACCGATTATATCGATCTTTATCAGTCGCACGACGATGACCGCGATACGCCGCTGGAAGAGACGTTGGCGGCGTTCGATGCGCTTATCAAGGCCGGCAAGGTGCGGGCGATCGGCGCCTCCAACTATCAGGCGGATCGCCTGGAAGAAGCGCTGCGGGTGAGCGAGAGCAACGGATTGGCGCGCTACGAAACCCTGCAGCCGGAATATAACCTGTATGCGCGCGAAGGGTATGAAGCCGAGCTGGAAGGCGTGGCGCAGCGCCATGGCCTCGGGGTGATCAACTTCTTCGCGCTGGCCAGTGGTTTTCTGACCGGCAAATACCGCAGCAAAGCGGACGAGGGCAAAAGCCAGCGCGGCGATCGCATCGTCGAACGCTACCTGAACCCGCGCGGTTTCCGCATTCTGGCGGCGCTGGATCAGGTGGCGGGCAAACACGGCAGCTCCCCGGCGCAGGTTTCGCTGGCCTGGCTGATAGCGCGCCCGAGCATCACCGCGCCGATCGTCAGTGCGACCTCGTTGCCGCAGCTGGATGAGTTGGTCAGCGCCACTAAGCTGACGCTGGATGCGGACGACATTCAGGCGCTGAACGACGCCAGCGCCGAGTAGGGGGCGTTACCCGGCGGCGATTTTGCTCTATGCTGAAGGGGTTAACATGGCCCATTCAGGAAACCGCAATGTCTGGTGATACCATCAACGACCTCGCGACGCTGGAACAGCTGTACGGCAAACCCGCCGCGCCCTCGGTTTTTAAAGAAGTCAGCTATATTCACCCGGCGTACCGCCCGTTTATCGAGGCGGCGCCGTTTGCCGCGCTCTCGACGGTCGGGCCGGACGGCATGGATGTCTCTCCGCGCGGCGATCCGGCCGGTTTTATCCATATCGAAGACGAGAAAACCCTGCTGCTGCCGGACCGTCGCGGCAATAACCGCATCGACAGCCTGCGCAATATCCTGCACGACAACCGGGTGGCGCTGCTGTTGCTGATCCCCGGCATCGGCGAAACGCTGCGGATTAACGGGCGGGCGGAAATCGTGGTGGCGCCGGCGATGCTGCAGCGCTTCGTCCACCGCAACCAGCTGCCGCGTTCGGTGCTGCGCATTCGGGTGGAGGCGGTGTTCTTCCAGTGCAGCCGGGCGATCTTGCGTTCGGGATTGTGGGAAGAGGGCAGCCGCCTCGAACGTTCGGCGCTGCCCAGCCCCGGCCATATTTTGGCCGCGGTGAGCCAAACGCGCTTCGACGGTGAGGAGTACGACAGCGCGCTGCCGCAGCGGCTGAAGGATACGCTGTATTAATCGCCGTGGCGTTCGCGCCACATTTGCCGGTTCAGCCGATACAAGACGTGCTTTTGCAGCGGATGGCCCGTCGGCAGGCGCGGATGCAGGAAGGTTTCGCCGTCAAACTGCATGCCGATGCGCGTCATCACCCGGCGCGACGGCTGGTTATTTTCGGCGGTGAAGGACACCACTTCCGGCAAGTGCAGCGTGTCGAAGGCGTACGCCAGCGCGGCGCGCGCCGCCTCAGCGGCGTAGCCGTTGCCCCAGTGAGCCGCCGCCAGCCGCCAGCCAATCTCCACGCAGGGGGCGCAAGGCAGATCGTCGCCCGGCCGCGCCAGCCCGACAAAACCGATAAAAGGCGCGCCGCCTTTCACTTCCACCGCCCATAGCCCCCAGCTATGTTGTTGCATGAAGGCGCGGATGCGTTCGGCCTGCGCGTGGCTTTCCTCGGCCGTCATCGTCGCCGGGAAATAGCGCATCACCTGCGGATCGGCGTTAAGCGCGGCGAAGGCCGGCAGATCGTCGTCGCGCCAGGCGCGCAGCCGCAGCCTGGCGCTGTCGAGGGTAAGGATGGTCGACATGATGCATAGCCTCCAATGAACAAGGGCGCGGCGAGCCGCGCCCTTGGGCTGTCAACGGAACAGCGTTTGCGCCCAGCGCGCCAGCCCGGCGGTGACCGAGCCGAAGTCGTTGCCGCCGACGATCGGAATGCCCGGCAGCTGCTGTTGCAGCGCGGCGCGCAGCAGGGGTGAGCGTGCGCTGCCGCCGGTCAGGTAGATCACCTGCGGCGCGGTCTGGCTGCTGGCCAGCGCGGCGCTGACCTGCTCCTGAATGCGCATCAACGGCTGCGAAATGGCGTCGGCGAGCTGAGCCTGGCTGATGCTCTCCGCCAGATCGGCCTGCACGAAATTGAGCGGCGCGCTGATGGCCGTTTGGCCGGACAGGGCGATCTTACTCTCTTCGGCCGCCCGCACCAATCGGTAGCTCAGGCGCTGTTGGTACACTTTCAGCAGGCGTTTGACCTTTTCCGGCTCCGCCGCGTCGAGGATCAGATCGCGCAGGACGCGGCCGTTGGCGGCGCTGTAGAAGTCATTTTGCGCCGGCACGTCGTTGGTCGCCACCGCGTTCCAGTAAGGCAGCGCCGGCAGGGCGATGCCCTTCGCGGTTTCGCCGCCCAGGCCGAACAGCGGCATCAGCTGTTTGAAGGCCAGCATGATGTCCAGATCGTTACCGCCGACCCGGCAGCCGCTGTGGCCCAGCAGGCTCTGCTGGCGATCGGCGCGGTCGCGCCACTGCGGCCCCATCAGCAGCACCGAGCAGTCGGTGGTGCCGCCGCCGATGTCTACCACCAGCACGGTTTGCTCTTCGCTCAGCGTCGCCTCGAAGTCCAGCCCTGCCGCCACCGGCTCGAACTGGAATTCAATGTCCTTGAAACCGGCACGTTCGGCGGCGCGCTGCAAAATGCCCTGCGCCTGCCGGTTGGCTTCGTCGCCGCCGATGCCCTGGAAGTTGATCGGCCGGCCGATCACCGCCTGATCGATGCCGGTCTGCAGCACGTTTTCCGCCTGGCGTTTGATGTGGAACATCATGGCGCACACCAGGTCTTCGAACAGCGCGATCTGCTGCGGTTTCAGGCCGTTGGCGCCGAGGAAGGACTTCGGCGAGCGCACGAAGTACACCTCTTCGGGATCTTCCATATAGTGCGCCAGCGCCTGCAGGCCGAACAGCACGCTGTCGCCGTTGACCGGAATGTCTTCTTCGCGGTTGTAACTGATGGCGCGGCGCAGCAGCTGCTGGTTTTCTTCGCTGCCGGTCGGCACCTGCCAATGGCGGTGCAGGCATTCGCTCACCGCTTCGCGGGTCGGCGCGCACAGCATCGAAGGCAGATACGGCTCGTTGTTTTCCAGCGTCAACAGCTCGGGGCCGTGGTCGCGCATCACTGCAACGGAACAGTTGGCTGTCCCGTAATCGAATCCAATAAACATCTCTTTTTTGTCCCCATGCCAATGAAGGGGGGCGACTTTACCCGAGACGAGGCCGGCGGGCAATGCACCAATGCGCGAGTGTCGAAAAATTTAGCGGGCGCGGCGGCGGCGTGCTTAACTTAATGTCCGAATTCCGCACGTCAGCGCGTCAGGCGAGCCCCATAATGCAGAAAAAACCGAACCCGAGCGTTGCCATGAATACTCAACAGCAAGCGTTGTACGACGCGCTGCGCGCGCGTGACCGCAAATTCGACGGCCGTTTTTTCGTCGGCGTCTCTTCCACCGGCATCTATTGTCGCCCGGTGTGCAGCGCCCGCACGCCGAAGCGGGAAAACTGCACCTTTTATCCGAGCGCGGCGGCGGCTGAACTGGCGGGGTTTCGCCCCTGCCTCAAATGCCGACCGGAACTGGCCCCTGGCCTGGCGCTGATCGATCTGGGCAACCGCTATGCCCAGGTGGCGGTGCAGCTCATCGAGCAAGGCTATCTGTCCGAGCACAGCTGCGAAGCGCTGGCGGCGCGGCTGGGCATTTCCGATCGCCACCTGCGGCGTATCTTCGCCGAACAGTTTGGCGCTTCGCCGATCGATTACGCGCAGTCGCACCGGTTGCTACAGGCCAAGCGTCTGCTGGCGGATACCGACCTGCCGCTCAGCGAGGTGGCGTTCGCCGCCGGTTTCGGCAGCCTGCGGCGTTTCAACGAGCTGTTCAAGGCGCGCTACCGCCTGATCCCGTCGGCGCTGCGCAGCGGCGGCGCGCGCGGTGAACGGGCGGCCGCCAGCGGGTTGGTGTTTCACCTGGGCTATCGGCCGCCCTATGACTGGGCGCGCATGCTGAATTTCTTGCAGGCGCGCGCCGTACAGGGCGTGGAGCGGGTCGAGGGGCGCCGCTACCTGCGCTCGATCGCCGTCAGCCAGGGCGGCACGGAGCACCGCGGCTGGCTCAGCGTGCAGCCGGAAGAGGCGCGCAATCGGGTTCGGGTCGAGATTGCGCCGACGCTCAGTCTGGTGACGACGGAGGTGTTGCGCCGGGTGCGCCTGCTGTTTGATCTGGACGCCGCGCCGGATCGCATCAATGAGGCGCTGGGCTCGCTGGCGGCCGATGCGCCGGGGCTGCGCCTGCCGGGCTGCGTGAACAGTTTCGAGCAGGCGGCGCGTGCGGTGCTGGGGCAGTTGGTCAGCGTGAAAATGGCGGCGACCTTCGCCGGGCGGATGGCCGAACGCTGGGGCGAAGCGCTGGCGACGCCGCATGAGGGTATCACCCACGTTTTCCCCACCGCAGAACGGGTGGCGCAGCTGCAGCCTGAAGAACTGCGCCCGCTCGGGGTGCAGGTGAAGCGTGCGGCGGCGCTGATCGAGATCGCCCGCGCGCTGGGCGAAGGGCGGCTGCAGCTCGACAACGTGCTGGATATCGAACAGGGCATCAAGGCGCTGACCGCGCTGCCCGGTATCGGCAACTGGACCGCCAGCTATATCGCGATGCGCGCCTGGTCGTGGCCGGACGTGTTCCTGGCCGGCGACTACTTGATCAAACAACGTTTCCCTGGCATGACGCCGCGCCAGATTGAACGCTACGCCGAGCGCTGGCGCCCGTGGCGCTCTTACGCCACGCTGCACCTGTGGCACAACGGCGGCTGGGCGCCGGAAGGGGGGAGTTGAACGTGGCTAGCGGGGGGCGTCGATCAGCTGCAGCAAGCGGCTCATGCCTTCACGCATCAGGAACGCCAGCAGCTTTTCCCGTTCGGCCGGCGTCAGGTGATAGTAATACTCGATCCAGACCCGTATTGGATCCTGGCGTTTGACGTCGTAGTCCGGATGATCGGCCTCGTGCAACGCCGAGAGGCTGCGCGCGCCGAATGGCAGGCTGTCGATATGGTATTCCAGCGCTTTGCCCTGTACGCCGCTGCGGCGGCGACTGACCCAGCCTTCTCGCCGGGCCATCAAATTGACTCCTTGTGGGGTTGAGGGCAACCCCGCCTTCCCCATCAGTTCCCTGGCGGAAAACCATTTCTTTTCCATAGTCCCTTATCCCTGAGTCATCACATGTCGAGGAAAATCAACGGATACGCTGATACTCGCATGGGCGATTCATCTTACTTAATCGTTTAAGCCTAAGGTGTTATTTATATCACTAATCTCGTATGGGTTAACACAATGTGAAATACGGGGGAGTGCGGCGGCGCCCGTGCGACAGCGCCGGTGAGGAAGAGGGATTAGCGAATGCCGAAATAACCGTCGCTGAGCAACACCGCCAGCGGCTGCTCCAGCGCCACCTGATCGCCGTCCGCCAGATCGATGCCGATATCGCGCAGCGCCTGCAGCGTCACCGGCTGGTGGGCCGGCCCGGCGAGCGTCTGCGCCTTGATTCGATGCGCCGCGCCGTTGAGCATCGCGACCATCAGCTCGTCCATCTGGTTGCAGTGCACGTTGGTGATAAAGCGCTCATCGATGCGAATGATGTCGATTCTCTGGTCGCTGAGCTCATCGAACGCATTGATGTTATGCCCGAAGCCGTTGACGATCAGCCGGCAGCCCTGCTGCTGCAGTTCGCGGAGAAATGCCCGACACTGCGCGGCGTGCTCCAGTATCGCGGCCTCGTCGACGCTGAACAGCAGCGCCTGCGGCGGCAGCGAGGAAGCGCGCACCGTTTCCGTCAGCTCGCGCTGGAAGTCGGCGCTGAGCAGACTGTCGATAGCCAGCGGCAGCGCGAGCGACAGCCCTTTGCGTTTGATGTCGTCGGCATATTTCACCAGCAGTTGCGCCGCCGTCCAACGGTCGATGTCCGGCATCAGGCCGTACAGCTGCGCGGCGGCGATGAACGCCTCGTGCGACAGCGGGCACTCATCCGGCGCCATCACCTGCAGCTTCACCTGGTGAAACGCGGCCGACAGCGGCGTCGCCGGCGGCGCGACCGCGTGAGTCAGCAGCCGCAGTTGCCCCTCGCTGATGATCGTCTGCACTTCCTGCAGGCTCAGCACCTCGTGCTGCCGCTCCAGCCGCTGTTTCTGCCGCGTTTCGTACAGATAAACCTGACCGCGCCCCTGGTGCTTGGCTGTGTAGCAGGCGATATCGGCCTGCGCCAGCAGTTCGCTGCTTTTGGCGTCGGCGCTGATGCGTGTGATGCCGGCGCTGGCGCCGACGCGGTAAATCTTCCCTTCCCAGTAGAACGGGTGCTGGCTGATTTGATTAACCACTTGCTGCACCAGCGACTTGGCCTGTTCCAGCCGGCAGTCGTACAGGATCAGCCCGAACTCGTCGCCGCCCAGCCGGGCCAGGCAGTCGCTATGGCGCAGCTGATGCCGCATCAGCTGGGCGATGTCCCGCAGCAGGGCATCGCCCGCCGCATGGCCGGCGGTGTCGTTCACCGCCTTGAACCGATCCAGATCGAGGAACACCAGCGAATGCGGCGACGACGGTTCCCCGCCGGCGACGATCGCCGCTTTCAGCTGTTTCTCGAAGCGGGTGCGGTTCGGCAACCCGGTCAGCGCATCGTGCGAGGCGCTGTAGCTGAGTTTTTTCATCAGTTCGCGCGAAGCGGTGACGTCCTGCAGCACCATCACCGCACCCATGGTTTCCCCGTCGAGGGTTTTCAGCGGTGAGACCGACTGCTGCACGTCGAAATAACGCCCGTCGCGGCTGTGCAGCACCAGCGCATAATCCGCCGGCCACTGCCGTGGGTATTGCGTGAGGTTTTCGATTTCCGGGCCGTCTTTGCCGTTGGTCAGGCGCACCACGCCGGCGACGGGCATACCGATCGCCAGTTCGAGCGGCCAGCCGCACATCTGTTCCGCCACCGGGTTCATAAAGGTGATACGCAGGTGGCTGTCGGTGGAGATCACCCCTTCGCCGATGGCGTCGAGAGTGATGTGCAGGCGCTCCTTTTCTTCGTGCAGCGCCTCGGCGAGGCTCTTGAGCTCGGTCATGTCGATATTGGTGCCGATCAGGCGCAGCGGCCGACTCTGATCGTCGAGGATCACGTTGCCCTGGCCGCGGATATGGCGCACTTTGCCGCCACGCGTCGTGATGCGAAACTCCATGATGAATGGCCGCGGCTGCGCCAGGAGCTCGGCCAGTTCGCGATCGGTGCGCTCGCGATCTTCCGGCACCAGCAGGGTGCGCCACAACGCCAGCGTCGGCGTTTGGTCGGGGGTGAGATCGTAGAGTTCGAACATGCGCTGATCCCAGGTGAAGTTTTCCTGGCCCATCACCCATTCCCAGATGCCGACGCCGCCCACCTGGTTGGCCAGCGTGATGCGCTCCACCAACCGGTTGTTCTCCGCCTCGCTGCGCTTAAGGTCGCTGATGTCCTCCACCTGAGAGATGAAGTACAACGGCCGGCCTTCGCCGTCGCGCACCAGCGAGACCGCCAGCAGCGCCCAGACCGTCTGGCCGTCGCTGCGGATATAGCGCTTCTCTAGGGTGTAGCTGCTGATATGGCCGTCGAGCAGTTCGTGCAGTTGGGATAGGTCGGCGTTCAGATCGTCCGAGTGGGTGATCTCTTGAAAGGTCAGGCGATAAAGTCTTTCGGGCGGATAGCCGAGCAGCTTGCACAGCGCCTGGTTAACCTGCAGCCATTTGCCCTCCGGCGACACCAGCGCCATGCCGATGGCGGAATACTCCAGCGCGCTGCGAAAGCGGCTTTCGCTCTCGACGATATGTTGCTTTTCCACCCGGAAGGTGTGCATCACCATCGCCATGGCGTGCGCCGGGATCAGGATCAGCAACATCGGCAGATAGAGGCCGAGTTCGCCCAGGAAAGTGTGCCGGGAAGACGTAAGGCGCATCAGGCCCAGCGACAGCAGGACGGTGATCAGCAGGATTGTACAGAAACAGACGGTGAAGGTTTCGAAGCGCGACAGGGCGATAGCCGCCCACAGCAGCGGCAGGATGACGAAGGTAAAGGGGAAGGGCAGATGCGTCAGCGCCAGATAGCTGAAGGCCAGCGATCCCATCAGGGTCAACAGCAGCGGATACGGATTCAGCCCAGCCAACAGGCGGCGGTGATAGGTGAGCCCGAGCGGCGCCAGCGACAGCACCCCTATCGCCTCAGCGATGAACCAGGTGCCGAACGATTGCCAAAACGTCTGGTCCGGCGTGGGGGTCAGTCCGGCGGCCAGCAGCGCGCTGAACAATGGGGTAAATATCACCGCGCAGACCACGAAGCGCAGCCAACAGCCCAGATCGCTCAGCGGATCGATCGCCGGCAGCGTGCGGCGCAGCAGCAGAGCGCACACTGCCGCTTCCAGCAGGTTGATGGCGGCCAGCTTGACGGGAATGGCGCTGAGGCCGAACAGCAGGAAGCTGGCGAGCACGATGCCTGTGCCGCTGGCCAGCAGCGGCAAACCCCAATGACGCGGGGGATGGCGATACAGCACGGCGATCGCGGCGGCGGTCGGGAACCACAGCGGCGTGAAGTGATGAGCCTCACTGGATAACGACAGGCTCAGCAAGGCGAGCAAAAACGTCGCCAGCGCCACGAACAGGGAATGCGTCAGCACGACGCCTTTGTGTGTGCCGAACGTGTTCGGCGCGCTGATCTCCATAGACACCCTTACCGATGGCCTCTGCCTGTGATTGAGTTCATGACGTGAATGAATTAAGACGATTTATTGGCAAAGGGTAGTACAGCGTGAGAGGAAAACCTACCGGGAGGGCCGACTTTACTGCATTAGCGCAGGCCCGGCGACAGAATGACGAAAAAGCCGGCGCGGGGCCGGCTTTGAGCGTCTTACAGCAGGAACAGGGTGGCGAGGCCGAGGAAGATGAAGAAGCCGCCGGTGTCGGTCAGCGCGGTGATGAGCACGCTGGAGCCGACCGCCGGATCGCGGCCCAGTTTGAGCATGGTCATCGGGATCACCACGCCCATCAGCGCCGCCAGCAGCAGGTTGAGCAGCATCGCCAGCGTCATTACGCCGCCCATCGCCGCGTCGCCGTACAGCAGCCAGGTGATCACGCCCATGATGCCGCCCCACACTACGCCGTTGATGATGGCGACGCCCAGCTCCCTCAACATCAGGCGCGAGATATTGCCGACTTCGATCTGGTGCAGCGCCAGCGCGCGCACGATCATGGTGATGGTCTGGTTGCCGGTGTTGCCGCCGATGCCGGCGACGATCGGCATCAGCGCCGCCAGCGCCACCAGTTGGGAAATGGTGTGTTCGAACAGGCCGATCACGCGGGAGGCGATGAATGCGGTGCAGAGGTTGATCGCCAGCCAGGCCCAGCGGGTCTTGACCGCCTTGCTGACCGGGGCGAACACGTCTTCTTCCGGGCTCAAACCGCCCATACGGCGCAAATTGGTGTCGCTCTCTTCGTTGACGGCGTCGACGATCTCTTCGATGGTCAGGCGGCCCATCAGTTTGCCTTTGGCATCAACCACCGGGGCGCTGATCAGGTCATAACGTTCGAAGGCGCCGGCCGCATCATCGGCCTTGTCTTCGGGCTGAAAGGTGGCGGGATCGCTGTCCATCACCTCGCGCACCGGGATCTCCGGATCGTTCAGCAGCACCGCGGTCAGCGGCAGCTCGCCCAGCAGGGTGTTTTTGCGGTCGGTGACGAACAGTTTATCGGTGGCGTCGGGAATGGTTTTGCGCATGCGCAAAAAGCGGTGCACCGCGCCGAGCGTGACGTCCGGCCGCACCGTCACCAGTTCGAAATCCATCATCCAGCCGACGCTGTCTTTGGCGTATTGGCTCATCTCGCGCACCTGGGCGCGCTGCTCCGGCTCCAGCGAGGTCAGCAACCGGCCCATCAGGTTACGCGGCAGGTATTGCGCCAGGTAGGCCTGTTCGTCGACATCCAGCGTTTTGATCGCCTTGAGCAGGTCTTTGTCGCTCATTTCCTCGATCAGGCTGTCCCAGACCGGTTCGGCGACTTCCACCAACGTCTGGCCGCGCTTGCTGTTGCCCACCAGCCGCCACAGCGCCATGCGTTCGTCCTGCGGCAGTGCTTCCAGCAGGTCCGCCAGGTCGGCGGCGTGCATGTCGTCCAGCAGGCCGGTAATTTCCGCCGTTTGGTTCAGCCGTTCGCTTTGGCTGAGGGCGTGTTCATCCCCCGGCCGGCCGAGAATGCCGTCGACCAATTCCTTATTGTTCAACAACAGAGTAAGAATGCGCTGGCGGTGTTCAGCGACTTTTTTGACGTTATGGGTTGCGGCTGACATGGTGTTCCTTAACGGGCGCTCGGCGTTCCTGACGCAGGCTCATTAAAAGATAGAGCATAGCGAGTGCCGGAGTCATTTTTATGAAACGGACGGGGCGCGGCGGTTATTCAGAGGAGGCGTCCTGTTGCGGCGCGCTGACTTCGGCGGCGTTTTGCGCAGCGGCCTGCTTTTTTTCCTGATGATGAGGCACCGCCACCACGGCGGCGTACAGCAGTCGGCCGACTAAAATGATAAAGCTGATAAACAACACTATCTTCGTCATCTGTCCGGTGGTTTTCTTGCGCATATATCACCCGGTATGCCGGTGTCCTGTGTTATTCGCTCGAGAATTTGTAACCGGATTTTAGGCGCTGATGACAAAAGTTGTCCATTTTTTTCCGGCGGGCGGCGCGCCGTATTAGGGTTTCGTTTAGATTGGCGGAGCGGGGGCGGAAAGAAAAACCCCCTGGCTGGCAGGGGGCGGAGGATCAGGCGGAGCGTTGTTCGTCTTGCGAGCCTTCTTCGTCGATCAGCAGCTTCCAGCCGACGACGTCGTTCCAGTAGGCCTGCTCGCGCTCGAAGTCCAACTGCACCAGGTTGTTTTGCGCCAGGTAGCCGGCCGGGAAACGCAGCGTCCAGTGGTTGTCGTCGGTGGTCAGGCGCAGCGTTTCCGGCGTGGTGGTCGACTGGCGCTGGTTGTTGAGCAGGGTGCTCAGACGCAGCAGCTGGATCAGCGGCAGGTAGTGTTTCTTTTTGAACAGGTTGAGGCGCGGCAGCTCTTCCAGCTTGATCGCCTTGCGGTGGAAACGCACCAACGCCGCCAACAGCAGCTGCTGTTCCTGGTTAAAGCCAGGCAGATTGGAGTTTTGCAGAATGTAGGCCGAATGGCGGTGCATGCCGCTGTGGTTGATGCTCAGCCCCACTTCGTGCAGCATGGCGGCCCATTTCAGCAGGGCCTCCAGCTGCGGATGCGCCAGCTTGGTGTTTTGCGCCATCCACTGCGAGTAGAGCAGTTCGGTGGTTTCCAGCACCCGCTTGGCCTGTTCGCGGTCGATGTTGTAGTGATCGGCCAGACTCTTGGCGGTGCGGCTGCGGATGTCCTGGTGGCGGAAACGGCCTTCCATTTCATACAGCACGCCTTCGCGCAGCGCGCCGTCGGACAAGCGCAGATCGCGGATCGCCAGCGCGTCGAACACGCCGCACAGGATAGCCAACCCCGGCACGAACACCGATTGGCGGTCTTCCGACAGCCCCGGCAGGCTCAGCGAGCCGAAGCTTTTGAACTGCAGCACCTGTTCGGCGAGCATTTCCAGGCGTTCCAGGGTGATGAGACCGTCTTTTTCTCCCATCGCCACCAGCACTTCGTGGGCGGCCTTGATGGTACCCGAGGCGCCCAGCGCGTACTGCCAGCCCTGAATGCGGTACTGCCAGGCCAGCGTTTCCAGCTTCTGCGCCGCCGCCAGCCGCGCGCGGCGGAAGTTGTTTTTGCTGATCTCGCCGCCCGGGAAGAACAGCTGGGCGAAGCTGACGCAGCCCATGCGGCGGCTTTCCGCCAGCAGCGGTTCGAAGTCTTCGCCGATCACCAGCTCGGTGGAGCCGCCGCCGATGTCGATCACCAGCTTGCGGCCCTTCTCCGGCTGGGTGTGCTCCACGCCCATGAAGATCAGGCGCGCCTCTTCCTGGCCGGCGATGATTTCGATCGGGTAGGGGATCACTTTGGCGGCGCGCTTGAGGAATACTTCGGCGTTCACCGCCTGACGCAGGGTGTGGGTCCCGACGATGGTGACGTTATCCGCCGGGAAGCCCTGCAGCCGTTCGGCAAACAGGGCCAGGCAGGCCAGGCCGCGTTCTATCGCCTCTTCACTGAGTACGTTGTTGCTGTCCAATCCGTCGGCGAGATGTACCCGTTGTTTCAAACGGCCCAATACCTGTAAGGCGCCGTTGACGACGCGGGCGATCACCATGTGGAAACTGTTCGACCCGAGGTCGATGGCGGCGATTTCCTGCGGTTTGTTCGTTGCAGTGTTTTTTAGCGGCATAGTTGCTGGCCTACTGTCCTGGTTGTTCCAGAGCTTTTAAATACTCGTAAATAGCCACCTGGGCGCGCACTTTGCGGCGGTTGCCGCGCGGCACGTACTGGTTGCTCAGTTCTTTATCCACATAACGGGCCTTGACCGTATCGCTGAACAGGATCTCCAGAATGTCCAGAACGAGCTGTTTCAGCGCCGGATCCAGCAGCGATACCGCCACTTCGATACGGTAATCTATGTTGCGGGTCATCCAGTCGGCGGAGGACAGATACACCCGTTTGTCACCTTTGTTGTCGAAAACGTAAACCCGATCGTGTTCCAAAAAGCGATCGACGATGCTGATCACCTGAATATTGTCGCTGATTCCCGGCAGGTTGGGAATCAGGGAACACATGCCTCGCACCAGCAGGCGGATCTTCACGCCGGCGCCGGACGCGGTATATAACCGATCTACCAGCCCTTTATCCACCAGATTATTAATTTTCAACATAATGCCGGCCTGTTCCCCGGCCTGGGCGTTGGCGATTTCGTTGTCGATCAGCTCATACAGCTTCAGGCGCGAGTTCTGCGGCGATACCATCAGGTTGTCGAAGGTGACCGGCCGGTAGGGGTTCTCGATAAAGTTGAACACCCGACGCACCTCGTTGGTGATGCGCGAGTCGGCGGTCAACAGCGAATAGTCGGTGTAGATGCGCGCGGTTTTTTCGTTAAAGTTGCCGGTGCCGATATGAGCATAGCGCACAATTTGATCGCCTTCACGGCGCGAAATCAGGAACAGTTTGGCGTGGATTTTCAGCCCCGGCGCGGAGAAGATCACGTGTACGCCGGCTTCGGTCAGGCGCTTCGCCCAGTGAATGTTGGCCTCTTCGTCGAAGCGCGCCTGCAGCTCGACCACCACCGTGACTTTCTTGCCGTTGTGCGCGGCGTGGATCATCGATTCGATGATGCGCGAATCTTTCGCCACCCGGTAGATGTTGATTTTGATCGCCAGCACGCTCGGATCGAACGACGCCTGGCGCAGCAGCTCCAGCACGTGCTCGAAGGTGTGGTACGGGTAGTAGAGCAGCACGTCTTTTTCGCGAATGGCGTCGAAGCCGTTGCGGAAACCGTCGAACCAGATGTGGCGCAGGCGCGGCAGCGGCTTGTTGACCAGATTGGCCTTGCCGACGTTCGGGAAGCTGATGAAGTCTTTAAAGTTGTGATAGCGGCCGCCGGCGATCACCGAATCGTAGTTGGAGATGCCCAGCTTGCCGCGCAGCAGTTCCACCATTTCGTTCGGCATGTCGCGCTGATAAACGAAGCGCACCGGCTCGGCGGTAAGGCGCTGTTTCAGGCTGGAGGACATCAGTTCCAGCAGGCTGGATTCCATTTCGGTGACCAGATCGTACTCGGCGTCGCGGGTCATCTTCATCGAATAGGCGTTGAGCGCATCGTAGTCGAAGAAGCCTTTGAAGATTTCATCCAGGCAGTAACGCAGGATGTTGTCCAGCAGGATCATCGGCTTGCGGCGGCGCGGCGCTTCCGGCGGCAGATTGACGAAGCGCGGCACTTTGTCCGAGGGGATTTCCAGCAGCGCATAGTCGGTGCGCGCGCCGCGGATAATCTCTACCGCCAGATAGGTGTAATCGTCTTTCAGGAACTGCACCAGATTGGTGTCGTGGTTGATCAGGATCGGCGTGATGTGCTGGCGCAGATGCTGTTTGAAATACTGACGCAGCCAGATTTGCTGGTTTTCGGACACCTGGCGTTCGTTGATCAGGAAGATCTGGTTGCGGGCCATTTCCAGCAGCAGATCGTTGTACAGGCCGTCGAACTCCTGATCGGTTTTCAGCACCTTGGCCTGGATCTTTTTCAGCAGGTGGCGCGAGGAACCGGCGGAGCCTTGCTCTTCGCTGATCAGGATGCGCCGTTTGAGATCGGCGAAGCGGACTTTATAGAACTCGTCGAGGTTGTTGGAGTAAATGCCCAGAAAACGCATACGTTCAATCAGGGGATTGCTCTTATCTGCGGCTTCCTGCAACACGCGTTCATTAAAGGATAACCAGCTTAGTTCTTTTTCGATGTAGAGCTTTTCCTGACCCATTGCCACTCCAGTTCAAATTTAGAATAGGATCCGGGACGCAGCGCCCGGATGCCGCTCTAGTGTCCTTCATCATTATTGCGAGAGATTGACAGGAAAGTCCAACATATCCATTGCGTTGGCGCGCGGCGTTTTTCGGCGGCAATAAATTTTCCCCGCGGCGGGATGCTCGGCAGTAAAACGAGCAGCATGAAATGACGGCTAGCAGGCTTATTCTTGGCGTTATAAAGCGTGTTTATGGTCATTTTTCAGCAATATATCAAATTCATATTGTCTGTTGGCAGTGTAAAAAACCTGGGTTGAGTCGGGTAACTTTGTCATGCAAACGTCATAAAACTGACATAAGATGCCCGGTTATCTTACGGCGTAAGCCCGATTACATCAGCGACAGCGAGACACATGACACAGACGACGGCCAATCAACATCCCCGAGATCGCATGCGCGGGCGCATCGACCGCGGCGTGCAGGCGGCAGTGACCGCCAGCGGGCTGATGGTGCTGATGACGTTGATGCTGATCTTCGTTTATCTGCTGTTTGCGGTGCTGCCGCTGTTCAAACCGGCCTCGCTTGGGCAGGCTCAGCCGCTGCCGATCGCGGTGTCGGCCCCGGCGCTGGCGCTGGGCATGGACGTGCAGCAGCGCGTGGGTTATCGCATCGACGCGCAGGGCGCGGGGCAATTTTATCGTCTGACGCCGGCGCCGAGCGGCCAGGCCCAGACGCCGCTGGTGCAGCAGACGCTGCTGGCCAAACCGGCGCTGCTCGCGCAGGCTGCCGGAGAGCGCGATCTGTTTGCGCTGGCGCAGGCCAACGGCCGGTTGGTGGTGGCACGCGCGGACTTCGCGACGGCGGAAAACGGCCGGCCGCAGTGGCAGTTCCCGCTTGGGCAACAGCCATTGGCGCTGGATCCGCAGAACAAACCGCTGAAACTGCTGTCGTTGGCGGATGCGCATCGCGGGCAGTATCTGTTGGCCGGGGTGACCGACGATCGGCGCCTGGTGTTCGGCCGCTTCAGCCCCGACCGGCCGCCGCAGTTCAGCGAGCGTCCGCTGGAGCACGACGGGGAGCAGTTGTTGCTGACGCCGGATGGCCGCCAGCTTTACCTGCTGACCGGCAACCGGCTGGCGCGTTATCAGATCGACGGCGCGCAGCTGCAGCTGCGTGAAACGCGTACCCTTGGCGAACATGCCCCGTATCAGATGACGGCGCTGCCCGGCGGTAGCGCGCTGCTGATCAAGGGCGCCGACGGCAATCTGCGCGAGTGGTTCGAGGTGGAAAAAGATCGGCGCTGGCGCCTGACGCCGGTGCAGCATTTCGATCACGGTGCTGACGGGCAGGAGCTGACGGTGGCCGAGCCTTACCGCCGGGTGTTCGCCACTCTGCGGCCCGATGGCGGCTTCTCGTTATTTTCCGCCATTCAACCGCAGCCGCTGCTGAATACCCGTTTGGGTGCCGAGGTGCGGCAGATGGCGTTCGCGCCGCGCGGCGATGGTCTGCTGTTGGAGAGCGCGCAGGGCTGGCAGCGCTATGCGCTCGACAACCCGTATCCGGACGTCACCTGGCGTTCGCTGTGGGGCAAGGTGTGGTATGAGAACTACCCGCAGCCGGCCTACGTCTGGCAGTCCACCTCCGGCGAAGACAGCTACCAACCCAAATTCAGCCTGATGCCGGTGATCTTCGGCACCTTCAAGGCGGCGGCTTACGCGATGCTGTTCGCCATACCCTTGGCCTTGGCCGGCGCCATCTATACCGCTTACTTTATGACGGCGGGGCTACGGCGGGTGATCAAACCGGCTATCGAAGTGATGGGCGCGCTGCCGACGGTGGTGATCGGGCTGGTGGCAGGCATCTGGCTGGCGCCGATCATCGAGCAGTATCTGTTGGCGGTGCTGGCGTTGCCGCTGTTGCTGGCGGCGGCGGTGTTGCTGTGCGGCGCGTTGACCCATCGTTTTATGCCGCGCTGCCGGCCGGGCGTCGATCTGCTGTTGCTGTTGCCGCTGCTGGCATTGACGGTATGGCTGGCGTTCAGCCTGGGGCCGTGGCTGGAGGTGGCGCTGTTTGGTGAGCCGCTGCATTTCTGGCTGGGGGATAATTATGACCAGCGTAATGCGCTGGTGGTGGGCGTGGCGATGGGCTTCGCGCTGGTGCCGATCATCTTCTCGCTGGCGGAGGACGCGCTGTTCAGCGTGCCGGCCACCCTGAGCCAGGGCTCTTTGGCGCTGGGCGCCACCCAATGGCAGACGGTGATCAAAGTGGTGCTGCCTTCCGCCAGCGCTGGCATTTTCTCCGCGCTGATGATCGGCTTTGGCCGCGCGGTGGGGGAAACCATGATCGTGCTGATGGCTACCGGCAACACGCCGATTATCGACGGCAGCCTGTTCCAGGGGCTGCGCGCGCTGGCGGCCAACATCGCCATTGAAATGCCGGAGGCGGTTTCCGGCAGCAGCCATTACCGCGTGCTGTTCCTGACTGCGCTGGTGCTGTTTGTCTTCACCTTCGTGTTCAACACGCTGGCGGAGGCGGTGCGCCTGCGGTTGCGTAAGCGTTACACGCCGAATCAGGAGGCGCCATGAAGAGCTGGGTGAAGAGCGGGTCGCCGTGGGTGTGGCTGACCGCCGGTTCGGTGGCCGTCAGCCTGTTGGCGCTGATCGGCATTCTGCTACTGCTGGCCGGGCAGGGGATGCGCTATTTCTGGCCGAGCCCGGTTTATCAGTTCGAACTGAATCAGAACGGCGCTGGGCCGGTGACGGTGATCGGTGAGTTGTACCAGCAACAAAGCATTTCCCGGCGCCAACTGGCCGAGGCGGGCGTCACGCCGCCGGGCGAGGCGCAGAACGTCGAACGTTATCTGATTAAGGTCGGCAACCGCGAGCGCGAGGGGCAGGATTTCCGCACCTTGCTGGCCAGCGATATCCGCAGCCAAAGCACGCCGCGCAGCCTGCTGGTGCTGGAACGCGACAGCCACGGCACCGCTTACGGCTATCTGGCGGGGCTGCTGGAAGACGGGCAACCACTGACCGGCCGCAATCTGGGGCAGGCGTTGCAGCAGCGCCTGCCGCAAATCGCCGCGCTCTCGCGCCAGGCGCACGACATTCAATTCCGCGACATGGCGCGCATCAATCAGCAGTTTGACGCGTTGCGGCTGCGGGAAAAGCGCCTGCAGCGCGACGATAAGCTGGACGCCCGCGCACAGGACGCCATCAAGGCCGAACGGCTGGAGCTGCAGCGGCAGTATCAGCTGTTGTCCGAACGTCTGGCGGGGCTGAACCGCGATCGCCAGCGCGACGCGTTGCTGCTGCGCGACATGCACGGGCAGACGTTGACCATTCCGCTCAGCCAGGTGCGCGATGCCTGGTACCCGAACGCCATGAGCACCTCCGAGAAGCTGATGCACTGGGGCGAGCAGGTGAAGAAGTTTCTCACCGACAGCCCGCGTGAGGCGAATACCGAAGGCGGGGTGTTCCCGGCCATTTTCGGTACGGTGTTGATGGTGATCCTGATGTCGATCGTGGTGATGCCGTTTGGCGTGATCGCGGCGGTGTATCTGCACGAATATGCCGGCAACAATCTGCTGACGCGGGTGATCCGCATCGCGGTGGTCAATCTGGCCGGCGTGCCCTCGATCGTCTACGGCGTCTTCGGCCTCGGCTTTTTTGTTTATATGATCGGCGGCACGCTCGATCAGCTGTTCTATCCTGAATCTTTGCCCAACCCGACCTTCGGCACGCCCGGCGTGCTGTGGGCGGCGCTGACGCTGGCGCTGCTGACGCTGCCGGTGGTGATCGTCGCCACCGAGGAAGGGCTGTCGCGCATTCCCGCCTCGCTGCGGCAGGGCTCGATGGCGCTGGGCGCCAGCCGGGCCGAGACGCTGTGGCGCATCGTGCTGCCGATGGCGGCGCCGGCGATGATGACCGGCCTGATCCTGGCGGTGGCGCGCGCCGCCGGGGAGACCGCGCCGCTGATGCTGGTGGGGGTCGTGAAATCGGTGCCGGTGCTGCCGGTGGACGAGATTTTCCCGTATCTGCACCTGGAGCGGAAGTTCATGCATTTGAGCTTCCAGATCTACGATATGGCATTCCAGAGCCCGAGCGTGGAGGCGGCGCGGCCGCTGGTGTTCGCCACCGCCTTCTTGCTGGTGACGATCGTGGTGAGTTTGAATCTGGCGGCGATGGGCATCCGCCATTCGTTGAGGGAGCGGTACCGAGCATGGTCGCAGTAACAATGACGCTATTTTTGGGGAGTGCGTAATGGGTTTGATGACGCCAGGCAGTTTGCCCCGGCTGGATGTCCAGCATCTCGACGATGAACAGACCGCGCTGGCGGTCAACGGCCTGAACCTGTTTTATGGTGACAAACAGGTGCTGCACGATATTTCGCTGCGTATCCCGAAACATCGGGTGACGGCCCTGATCGGCCCTTCGGGCTGCGGCAAATCGACGCTGCTGCGCTGTTTCAATCGCATGAACGATCTGGTGGACAACTGCCGCATTGAGGGCGATCTGCAACTGAACGGCGCGGCGATCTCCGGCGCGCAGATCGACGTGGCGGCGCTGCGGCGGCGGGTGGGCATGGTGTTCCAACGGCCGAACCCGTTCCCGAAATCGATCTATGAAAACGTGGTGTACGGCCTGCGGCTGCAGGGCGTGCGCGACCGGCGCTTGCTGGATGAAGCGGTGGAGCGTTCACTGCGCGCCGCCGCGTTGTGGCATGAGGTAAAAGACCGGCTGCGCGAAAATGCGTTCCGCTTGTCCAGCGGCCAGCAGCAGCGCCTGGTGATCGCGCGCGCCATCGCCATCGAGCCGGAAGTATTGCTGCTCGACGAGCCGACCTCGGCGCTCGATCCGATCTCCACGCTGACCATCGAAGAGCTGATTTCCGCGCTGAAACAGCGCTATAGCGTGGTGCTGGTGACGCACAACATGCAGCAAGCGGCGCGCGTCTCCGACTACACCGCCTTTATTCATCAGGGGCGGCTGGTGGAATACAACGACACCGACGCCATTTTCACGTCGCCGCGCCAGCGCCGCACCGAGGATTATATTACCGGGCGGTATGGGTGAGGCCGTTTGGGCTATGAACAAACGAAAGGCTGCACAACCGTGCAGCCTTTTGTCTATCAGGGGCGTCAGTAATTTTTACGAATGCGGATCGCTTCTTCTACCCACTCAGCCAAATTGTCTTTTATATGGTTATAGACATTGGTGCTGGTCGAATAAGGCGGATCATAGGCTTTGGCGATTGTGGAAAGCTTTGCGTCACCCAGCTTGATGTGATCCAACGGGTTTTTACCTTTCGTGGTTTGGTCGCCGGCGCTGTCTTTCAAATTGTGTATATACACCACCAGCACGCCCATGCCTTTTTTCCAAGCCTCGCATATTTCGAAATTAATCCATTTGCGATCAGCGGTATCTTTACCGGCGAGAATCACGGCGCAGCTGCGATTGTCCAACTGGCCCTTGATCCAAGCGGCGATGGCGGCGTCACCGCCTTTTTTCACTTCCTCCCAATCGTTATCCGTGGCTGGCCGGTTACCTTCCAGCGAGCCCATTTCGCGTACCTGAGAAGCGCGCCAGTTGTCCGGCTCATAATGGAAACTGTAAAAACATTTTCTGGTCATCGGGGGTTATCCTTAGTAATGATATCGATAAGCGCCAACAGGCTTTTTTTCTTCTCCGCCAGGCTGCCCGGTTCGTTAAGCTGATCCAGCAGATTCATGGCGGCGGGGTTGCGGTAGTAGAGGGTTTCTTTCATCTCCTCCTTGATTTTTCGGTAGATCTCGGCAGATGCGCTGCCGGTACAACCGATAGGAATGCAGACGCAGCCTTGTTCCGTGGCGATCTGGAACTCTTTCAATAAACCGTCGGCCAGCACGTATTCGCCTTCGGCGTTGCGTTTGTTGCCGAACAAAAAGATTGCGATGCCGCTGAGCGAAATCATGTTCTGACGGTATTCGTGCCAAAGTGCCGGTAGGGTAATGCCGCCGCTGGCGAATTGGGGGAAAGGACGCAGCACCAGCTGGCTTTCGCTGATTTTTCCTTGGCTGTCGTAAATGGCTTCCAATGCGCCGTTGATCACCGCTGTGCCTACGCCCCAGCCGAAACCGTTGACGATGCGATACTGTTTGTGGATAAGCAGGCGCGCCAGACGATGTATGAACTGGATGGACTCTTCACGGGCATAGGGCTGGTAGTTGTCGGCGCTGCCGGAGATAAACACCGTGCTTTTCTTGAACTGCGTTTCGATGGCATACAGCACGTCAGTGATTTGCCGATAGTCATCCACCAACAGCGTTTGAATGCCGTAACGGCGCAGATCGTTAATCATCAAGCCTTGTTTGCGGCTGTTGTAATCGCAAGACGCCTGATCCTCGCTGCCGCTGTCGCCGAGCTGGACGCGCCGCATGATGCAGTAGTGGTTTCTCTGCCCTTCGCCGTACTGCGCGTAAAGGCGGCTCAATACATATTGCAGGTTGGGGTCTTCAAAGCTGAAACCGATAAACAGGAAGGTTTTGGCAGTCAGCTCCGCCATCAGCATGTTGATAAAAGGAAGGTGTGTACGGGAGTAAGTTTCGTATTGTTCGCGGGTGATAATCGCCTGGTTGGGATTTCTATAGTCACCATGCATTTTATATAAAACAACATCACGTTTATGAATGTTATTAGTCAGGCTTTCCGGCGTGGTTTTGACGTCGCAGACGCGATTATAACGGGCATAGGTTTTTTCAATCAGGTCGTCGTAATTAGTGGTCCAAAGTGACGCTATCGGTAATCTGGCGATAATCAGGTGGTTTTCTGTTTCTTCCGCCTGTTCAGCGAATTCTGTAATTATTTTCTGATTTATCTTATGTCTGTTGCCTTTTTCATTGAGGTGATATTGCGCCAGAGAAATAAGATCGCTCTCTTTTTCGATATCCAGCTCCAGTTCATAAGCGATATCGCCGATAAGCTCTTTCCAGCTAACGAAACCGGCGGGGATGGACAGTCCGGCGCCGGCAAACAGTGCAGCGCTGCCGCTTTTAATATCATTAACATAGTCACGAATAAATAGTTCTATATCACGTTCGGGCATGAGGGGATATCCTGATATTATCTGGTATTTATATTTGATTTATTTTTATTCATTTCATGAATATATAACTCAATGCAATCAATCATTACATTAATTTGATAAGCTGACTTTGTAAACTCTATTTTGTTTCTTGCTTGATGTCGGTTCTATATTTTTACTTTGGTGTTCACTTTCTTAATTTAAAATTAAATCCCTGAAGAATAATAAGTGAGATAATGTTGGTATGCTGAGCCCATTATATACTCCCCTGGCAGGGGTACCTTTCGAGCGTTGTCATCAAGCTTTGCGGCTCAGCGGCGTAAGAGGGAGCCTTTCAGGCCGTGCGGACACGGCATAGATACAATACTTGTTGGATAACAATGCAAGAAACCGTATGAAAAGAAAACTGTGCCCGTGGCCTTCAGTGTGTTCTGGCCGAAACCCGCAACACTACCCCCACCAGCAGCAACGCAGCTCCCGAGGCATAGAGCGGGAACCAACGCGTCCACCAGAGTGAGGAAAACAGCGGGGTGCTATTGGGATCTGCGGAGGCGTAGCCGCTATAGGTATTCAGGCCGGCGGCGATGGCGAGCATCGCCAGGCCGATAAAAAGCAGCAGGTTTGAGACGGTCGTCATGGCATTTTTCCTTTGTAGAGGCAGAGGGTAATTCTTACTATTAATTATTGTTCGATTAATTATCTCGGGAAATATTATTTATTTTCGTATTCATCTGGCTATTTCCTGACGATAAAATAATATGCCTTAATACTAGCCGCTTATTTCCCAATAAAAAACCCGCCTGGGCGGGTTTTCTCTTTTTTCTCGCGAATTGTCACTTCACCAGCGGCTTATCATTGGGCGTTTTGAACTTCGCCAGGTATTGCGGCTGGAAAATGCACATGCGCAGCACGGTGCGGTATTCGCCGTTGACGAAGAACTCGTCGATCAGTTCGCCTTCCACGTTGAAGCCCAGCTTGCTGTAGATGTGGATCGCCTTCGGGTTCTCCTTATCGACGATCAGGTACAGCTTGTACAGGTTCAGCACCGAGAAACCGTAGTCCATCGCCAGACGGGCGGCGGTGCTGGCGTAGCCTTTGCCCTGGTGGGCAGGATCGATGATGATCTGGAACTCAGCGCGGCGGTGGATGTGATCGATCTCCACCAGCTCTACCAGGCCGACCTTGGCGCCTTCGTGCTCGATGATAAAGCGGCGCTCGCTCTGATCGTGGATGTGTTTGTCGTAGAGATCGGAAAGCTCGACAAAGGCTTCGTAGGGTTCTTCAAACCAATAGCGCATGACGCTGGCGTTGTTGTCCATCTGGTGGACGAACGACAGATCGTCCCGTTCCAATGGGCGTAACCTGACGCTGGCAGTGCTGGACATGTGGGCTCCTCTGTGCCGTGAAATTGTGCAAAGTATAACTTCACAGAATGGATGAAGGCGAAAAAAAACGGCGCCGCGTGGGCGCCGTTTAGGCAAGGTTCAGGCTGCGCGCATCAGTCGGCGGCGTGACCCTGCTCAGGCAGGCGTTCGCCGTCCAGCCAGGCGGCGCCATCGCGCATCGCCAGGCGACCGTCGACGAACCAGCTCACCACCAGCGGATAGATCGTGTGTTCCTGGGTTTGCACCCGTTCAACCACGTCATCCTCTCCGTCGTCAGCGAAAATCGGCACCTTGGCCTGTAAAATCACCGGGCCGCCGTCGAGCTGTTCGGTCACGAAGTGCACCGAGGTGCCGTGTTCGCTGTCGCCGTTGTCGATGGCCTGACGGTGGGTATGCAGACCCGGGTATTTCGGCAGCAGGGAAGGGTGGATGTTCAGCATGCGGCCGGCATAACGCTGCACGAACTGCGGGCTGAGGATGCGCATGTAGCCGGCCAGCACCACCAGATCGGGCTGGTGCTGGTCGATGGCGTCCGCCAACGCGGCGTCGAACGCCGTGCGATCGGCGTAGGCCTTGGCATCCAGCGCCTGGGCGGCGATGCCCGCCGCTTCGGCGCGTTGCAGGCCATAAGCCTGCGCCTTGTTGCTGAACACCGTCACGATTTCGGCGGCGATGCGGCCCTGCTGGCAGGCGTCAATCAGCGCCTGGAGATTGCTCCCCTGGCCGGAGACCAACACCACGATCTTTTTCATCAGTTGATGACCACTTGTTGTTCGTCGGAAGAGGCGGTCAGTTTACCGATTTTCCACGCTTTTTCACCTGCTGCGGTCAGCAGCGCGATGGCCGCTTCCACTTCGGCTTCCGGTAGGGCGATGACCATGCCTACACCGCAGTTGAAGGTGCGGTACATTTCATGACGGCTGACGTTACCGGCCTGCTGTAGCCAGGTGAACACCGCCGGCCACTGCCAGCTGGCTTCGTCGATCACTGCCTGCATGCCTTCCGGCAGCACGCGTGGAATATTTTCCCAGAAGCCGCCGCCGGTGAGGTGAGCGATGGCGTGTACGTCCGCCTTCTCGATCAGCTCCAGCACGGACTTCACGTAAATTTTGGTCGGCGCCAGCAGGTGGTCGGCCAGCGGCTTGCCTTCCAACTGAGTGGCGGTCGGATCGGTGTTGCTCACTTCCAGGATTTTGCGCACCAGCGAGTAGCCGTTGGAGTGTGGGCCGGAAGCGCCCAGGGCGATCAGCGCGTCGCCGGACTGCACTTTGCTGCCGTCGATGATCTCGGATTTTTCGACCACGCCGACGCAGAAACCGGCCACGTCGTAGTCTTCGCCGTGGTACATGCCCGGCATTTCAGCGGTTTCGCCGCCCACCAGCGCACAGCCAGACTGTTTGCAGCCCTCGGCGATGCCGGTGATCACGCTGGCCGCGGTGTCCACGTCCAGCTTGCCGGTCGCGTAGTAGTCGAGGAAGAACAGTGGCTCGGCGCCCTGAACCACCAGATCGTTGACGCACATCGCCACCAGATCGATGCCGATGGTGTCGTGGCGTTTCAGATCCATCGCCAGACGCAGCTTGGTGCCCACGCCGTCGGTACCGGAAACCAGCACCGGCTCGCGGTATTTCTGCGGCAACGCACACAGGGCGCCAAACCCGCCCAGACCGCCCATCACTTCCGGGCGACGGGTCTGTTTAACTACACCTTTGATGCGATCTACCAATGCGTTGCCTGCATCGATATCGACACCTGCGTCTTTATAGCTGAGAGAGGTTTTGTCGGTCACTGCGCGATTCCCCACGACGATTTGCGGTTTGAAAACTGTGCTTCCGATGTTGATTCCGGAATAAGGCGCGGCAATTCTAACAGCGCAGGCAAACGTTTGCGAGCGGCTTGTGAACCGGCTCCGCTTTTTCGTCATCTATACTGATATTCAAACTTTTGTTGATCCCGATCGGGCTATTGTGGGTGGCGCGGCGAAAAAAAGGAGGTATAATCCCGCGATTTTTTTGGCCGCAACCACCTTAATAGGAGAAAAATGATGAAGATCGTTGAGGTGAAACACCCGCTGGTAAAACACAAGCTTGGCCTGATGCGTGAAAATGACATCAGCACCAAACGCTTCCGTGAGCTGGCCTCAGAAGTGGGTAGTTTACTGACCTATGAAGCGACCGCCGATCTGGAGACGGAAAAAGTCACCATCGAAGGCTGGTGCGGGCCAGTTGAAGTGGATCAGATCAAAGGGAAAAAGATTACCGTAGTGCCAATCCTGCGCGCAGGTCTGGGCATGATGGAAGGGGTGCTGGAGCACGTGCCGAGCGCGCGCATTAGCGTGGTGGGCGTATACCGCGACGAAGAAACCCTGGAGCCGGTGCCGTACTTCCAGAAGCTGGTTTCCAACATCGAAGAGCGCATGGCGTTGGTCGTCGACCCGATGCTGGCCACCGGCGGTTCGATGATCGCCACTATCGATCTGCTGAAGAAAGCCGGCTGCCACAGCATCAAGGTGCTGGTCCTGGTCGCAGCGCCGGAAGGCATCGCCGCGCTGGAGAAAGCGCATCCGGACGTTGAGCTGTACACCGCCTCCATCGATCAGTGTCTGAACGACAAGGGCTACATCGTGCCTGGCCTGGGCGATGCGGGCGACAAGATATTTGGTACTAAGTAAACATTTGAGCCGACTTAACGAGTCGGCTTTTTTTTGACTAAAACCTATAAAACCAATAAACCGAGGAAAAGCACACATGACCCGTCGCGCCATCGGCGTCAGCGAGCGCCCGCCGCTGCTCCAGACCATTCCGCTCAGCTTCCAGCACCTGTTCGCCATGTTTGGCGCCACCGTGCTGGTGCCTATCCTGTTCAAGATCAACCCGGCGACCGTGCTGTTGTTCAACGGCATAGGCACGCTGCTGTATCTGTTCATCTGTAAAGGCAAGATCCCGGCCTACCTCGGCTCCAGCTTCGCGTTTATCTCGCCGGTGCTGCTGCTGTTGCCGCTCGGTTACGAAGTGGCGTTGGGCGGTTTCATCATGTGCGGCGTGCTGTTCTGCCTGGTGGCGCTGATCGTGAAAAAGGCCGGCACCGGCTGGCTGGACGTGATGTTCCCGCCGGCGGCGATGGGGGCGATCGTCGCCGTCATCGGGCTGGAGCTGGCGGGCGTAGCGGCCAACATGGCGGGGCTGCTGCCGGCGGAAGGCACCAGCGCCGATTCGATCACCATCACCATTTCGCTGGTGACGCTGGCGGTCACGGTGCTCGGTTCGGTGCTGTTCCGCGGCTTCCTGGCGATTATCCCGATCCTGATCGGCGTGCTGGTGGGCTATTCGCTGTCGTTCTTCATGGGCGTGGTGGATTTGACCCCGATCCGCGAGGCGCACTGGTTCGCACTGCCGACCTTCTACACCCCGCGCTTTGAGTGGTTCGCCATCTTCACCATTCTGCCGGCGGCGCTGGTGGTGATCGCCGAGCACGTCGGCCACCTGGTGGTGACCGCCAACATCGTGAAAAAAGACCTGATCCGCGATCCGGGCCTGCACCGCTCGATGTTCGCAAACGGCATCTCGACGGTGTTCTCCGGCTTCTTCGGCTCCACGCCGAACACCACCTATGGCGAGAACATCGGCGTGATGGCCATCACCAAGGTCTACAGCACCTGGGTGATCGGCGGCGCGGCGGTGCTGGCGATCCTGTTGTCCTGCATCGGTAAGCTGGCGGCGGCGATCCAGGCGGTGCCGGTGCCGGTGATGGGCGGCGTTTCCCTGCTGCTGTACGGTGTGATCGGCGCTTCGGGCATTCGCGTGCTGATCGAGTCCAAAGTGGATTACAACAAAGCGCAAAACCTGATTTTAACCTCGGTGATCCTGATCATCGGCGTGAGCGGCGCCAAGGTGCACATCGGCGCGGCGGAGCTGAAAGGCATGGCGCTGGCGACCATCGTAGGGATCGGCCTGAGCCTGCTGTTCAAGGTCATCAGCTTGTTCCGCAAGGAAGAAGAGGTGCTTGACGCGCCGGACGAATCGGCGGAGCAGAAGTAACGAAAAGGGCAGCCCAGGGGCTGCCCTTTTGACTTATGGCATTCGCCTTAGCTGCGAATTTTGCGGTACACGAACAGCACCACGATGGCGCCGATAACCGCCACCACGAAGCTGCCGAAGTTGAAGCCGTCAACCTTGCCGTAGCCGAAGAAGGTGCTGATATAGCCGCCGACCACGGCGCCGATGATCCCCAGCACGACGGTCAGAATAAAGCCGCCGCCGTCTTTGCCGGGCATGATCCACTTAGCCAAAATACCGGCGATCAGGCCGAAGATAATCCAGGAAATAATCCCCATTTACTGCTCCTTTCTTTGGTGGCTGAGAATAGCTTACTGCTGGGTGGCCGGCTGAGTATTGCCGTTCACCGCCGCATCGGTCTCTTGTTTCAACTCTTGCGCTTTGTTTTCGGCGCTGTTCTTGATGGCTTCGGTCTTCGCCTTGGCCTGCTCGGTCAGATCGTTGGCGCCGTTGATGGCGTCGTTTTTGATGGCCTTGGCCTGATCCACCAACTGCTGGCTCTGTTTACCTGCGTCGTCTTTGATCGCGGCGGCTTTGGCCTTGGCGTCGTTGGTGATGGCGTCCGCCTGCTTGGCGGCGTCTTCTTTAATCGCCGAAGCTTTGTCTTTCAGCTGATCCGCCTGAGTGGCGGCCTCTTTTTTGATTTCATCCGCCGTCGCTTTCGCTTTGTCCGTCAGATCGTCCGCTTTTTTCTGGGCGGCGTCTTTCATCTGCTCGGCGCTGTCTTTGGCTTTATCCAGGTTGGCGTCAACCTTGGACGAGTCATCACAGCCGGCAACCAACAACCCGATAAAGGAGGCCAACAGCACTTTATTCCATACTTTCATCGTCTATATCCTTGCAGAAACCTTGTTGATGGTGATTGCATTTAGCCTACCTATACTAGGTCAGATTTTACTTAAATTACAAATTTAACCTGCGCAGGCATGGAGTTAGGGAATGATATCGGATAATTCTTGCCTCGACGGGTGCCGCAGCCGATCAAGCGGCGCTTAGGCATTGTTCACTATTGCGGCATAAGATCCTGCCGGTTCAACAGCGCCCGTTTTCTGTGTTAAACTGCCCACGTTTTTCTGCCAGTTTTGGTTGAGGTGCTTCTCTGAATACGCCGGCACAGCTTTCACTGCCACTTTATCTTCCCGATGATGAAACTTTCGCCAGTTTTTATCCGGGCGAGAACCCATCCCTATTAGCCGCGATCCAATCCGCCGTCCGTCAGGAACATGGCAGCTATATCTATTTCTGGTCGCGTGAAGGCGGCGGGCGCAGCCATCTACTGCATGCGGCCTGCGCCGAGCTTTCGCAGAAAGGCGAAGCGGTGGGCTATGTGCCGCTCGACAAGCGCGCTTACTTCGTGCCTGAAGTGTTGGACGGCATGGAGCAGCTGGCGCTGGTCTGCATCGACAATATCGAATGCATCGCCGGCGACGAAGAGTGGGAGATGGCGATCTTCAACCTCTACAACCGCATCCTGGAAACCGGCCGCACCCGGTTGTTCATCACCGGGGATCGCCCGCCGCGTCAGCTGAACCTGCGTTTGCCGGATCTGGCTTCGCGCCTGGACTGGGGGCAGATCTACAAGCTGCAGCCGCTGTCGGACGAAGAGAAACTGCTGGCGCTGCAGCTGCGCGGCAAACTGCGCGGCTTCGAGCTGCCGGAAGACGTGGGCCGCTTCCTGTTGAAACGGCTGGATCGCGAGATGCGCACGCTGTTTATGACTCTCGATCAGCTCGATCGCGCCTCGATCACCGCCCAGCGCAAGCTGACCATCCCGTTCGTTAAAGAGATCCTGGGGCTGTAACGAGCCATCAAGCCTGTTTTTCTGTATGTTCCAGCAGGGTGCAATAATGCTCAACCTGCTGGCGTTGCCGATCGCTTCGCAGTTGCAAAGCGAGATTGATGTATTCCAGACACTGCGCATTGTCTGCAAGCCGTGGGTCGATTTTCCCCTGCTGTGCCAACCAGGCCGCCACGTCAGCCCAGCGCCATAGCGGTGAGGCTCCGCCGAGCCGTTGAATGGGGGAAGGGAAGCCGCCGGGGCCGCGAGTCCCGTCTTTTAGCATGGCGATCGCCTGACGCGACAGTTCAGTGAGCTCGGCAATATCGCTTAACCCTACCAGGCTGGAGTCCACCGATATCACCTTGGCGCCAATAGTTGCAGACTCGATATCGCTGATGGCGCTGCAAATCGCGTGCGCAAAGTTATCGCTTTCTCGATCGAATTCCAGGTAAACGGCTTTACCGTAGAAACAGATCAGCGCGTCATCGCATCCCGCCGCATACAGCGCATCCTCCAGCCCGGCGGTATCGGCAGTGACCCCGCCCAGCGTCAATGCGAAATGATAAAGCGTCATGGTGATTCTCCGGTTATTTTTTCTGCGACAGCGCCAGGCAGTGATCGACCTTGCGCCGAATCTGTTTGGCATGTACCTCTGGGTTTTTTGGCGTGCTCCAGATGCTCATCATATGTTCTTGGTGCCCGACAAAGGCTCAATGTAGCCGACCAAATGCGTGCCCCTTGCTGGGCCGAAAATACCAACCCTGAGAAAGGGCGTAAGCTAATGCCGCCTGAATGTGCTTGTCTGGGTGTTTTTTCATCGCTCGTCCAGTGATGCGCTCAGGGTAGGTGGGGTGTTGACGATTGTCAACGGCTGTTTCACCGAGAGATTTGGCGTTTGCGCAGCATAGCAGTAGAAGAAGACTGGGATGATGAAAAGTATTTATATAACAAACAATTAAAAATAGCCCTGTTCAGGGCTATTGGTATTTTGCGGTTCAATAACAGACTTTCCGGACGATTACAAAATCTCCAGCACCTGCTCCGGCGGTCGGCCGATGCGCGCCTTGCTGCCTTTTACCACGATCGGGCGTTCGATCAGTTTCGGGTTCGTCGTCATTGCCGCCAGCAGCTGCTCTTCGCTCAGGCTGTCGTCCGCCAGCTTCAATTCCTTGTACAGATCTTCTTTTTTGCGCATCAGCTCGCGCGCGGATGTGAAGCCCAGTTCCTTCAACAGCTTTTTCAGCTCATCGACCGTAGGGGGCGTTTCGAGGTACAGCACCACCTTGGGATCGACGCCGTGCTGTTCCAGCAGCGCCAGGGTTTCACGGCTCTTGGAGCAGCGCGGGTTGTGGTAAATCGTGACGTTTTTCATGGCGTTCATTCCTTGTTGAATCAGCTGCGTTGGTATTGGCGGAAGCGCTGTTGCAGTTGGCGCAGCTGGTCGATGCGCGCATCGTAGCGCGCCTGTTTTAGGCTGCCGAGTTTTTGCAGCGAGCTGGCATTGCTGAGCAGGCCGATGGCCTGATCGAGCCGGCCGTTCAGCGCCAGGCTTTCGGCACGGGCCGACAGCTCTTCATCGCGCAGCCCTTGTGCGGCGCTGGCCTGCGCCAGCAGATCCCAGCCGTTCGGATCGTCCGGATGGGCAAAGGTGTAGCGGTTCAGGATCTTCGACGCCTGCGCCGGCTGGTTGCCTTCGACATAGGCGTTGGCCAGGTTGAGCTGCAGCACCGGATTGTTGCTTTGGGCGGCGTTGGCCGCCTGCAGGCGGGCGATGGCCTGCGGCGCGCGTTTCTGGCCGAGATCGATGTCGGTCATCAGGTCGATCAGCCAGACGTTTTTCGCATCCTGCGCCAGCATCGGTTGAATGATATTGCGCGCGTCGTCGTATTTTTTCGCTTCATAGAACAGGATGGCGCGGCCGTATTTGGCGGCCGCCTGTTCGCGCACGTTGCCCTTGCTGAGCGAGCCGAGCAGTTCTTCGTTCAGGCCATAGCCTTCCGAACTGTACATGCCCAGTGCGCGCACTTTGGCCATCAGGTAATCCTGCGAGGACTGCACGATGTGTTTCGGCATCTGGTTGGCGCGGTTGCGTGCGTCGGAGAGGCGGCTGTCCGGCAACGGGTGCGTTAGCAGCATTTCCGGCGGTTTGGAGGCGTAGCGCGACTGATCCGAGAGTTTCTGCAGGAAGTCGGGCATCGCTTCCGGATCGAAACCGGCGCGCTGCAGCACCTGAATGCCGATGCGATCGGCTTCCTGTTCGTTCGATTGGGTAAAGCTGATCATGCCTTGCTGGGTGCCGGCCATGGTGCCGCTCAGCGCCGCCATGCCCATGGTCGGGTTGGCCATCGCCAGCAGGATGGAACCAAGCGCGCCCACCCAGGTCAACGGGGCGTTGCGCTGCTGATCTTCCATGGCGCGCGCCAGGTGGCGCTGGGTGACGTGCGAGATTTCGTGCGCTAGCACCGAAGCCAGCTGGCTTTCGTTGTCGCTGACGCGGAACAGGGCGGAATGCAGCACCACGTTGCCGCCGAAGAAGGCGAAGGCGTTGATTTCGTCGTTGCGCACCAGATAGAAATGGAACGGCGTGCGCACCGAATAGGCGCTGGCCACCAGCCGGTTGCCCAACTGATTGATGTATTGGATTAGCAGCGGATCGTTGATCAGCGGGGCGCTGGCGCGCAGTTGGCGCACGTAAAAATCGCCCATCGCCAGTTCTTGTCCGATGCTCAGGGTGCCGCCGGCGGAGGTGCCCATATCCGGCAACTGGTCCTGGCTTTCCGCCTGTGCTGGCGCCAGGGCGGTGGCGTTCAGCGTGCCGAGCAGCAGCACCGCTAACGCGGTTTTGGTCAACCGGTTGGTCATAGTCAGGCGTTTCCCTTAAATAATCATTTCTAAGACGTCAGCAGCAGACAAGAGTTCTTTATTCCCACGGCGCAATCCGCGTGAAAGTGCGGCGGCTCACAAACCGCGGCGGCGGTGCCCATCACATCATAGTCAGCCGTTGGTAACAAGGAAACGTTAGCCGGGCGCGAATCGGGCAAAAAAGTTTTATTTTTCATCTCGAAGGGCGTTTTCTGCGTCGCCGGTGGCCTGCATTGTCAATAAAACACGGATAAAGTTGATCCGCGTTTTATTGACAAGATAAACGCAGACTCATATAGTCTGCGTTATTGAAGATTCATTGACGGTTGAAAACGGACATATGGCGTACATCACAACCAGCGTTGAATATGGCATCCACTGCCTGCTGTGGCTGGTCGGCGATAACCAGCGGGCGCTCAGCAGCCGCGAACTCGCCGAGCTGCAAGGGATCTCACCCAGCTTTCTGGCCAAGATTTTCCCCAAGCTGGAAAAGGCGGGGATCGTCGCCGCCAGCGAAGGGGTGCGCGGCGGCTACCGGCTGGCCCGCCCGGCGGACGAGATCAGCTTTCTGGCGATCATCGACGCTATCGAGGGGCACAAGCCGCTGTTCGATTGCCAGGAGGTGCGCGGGCGCTGCGCGGTGTTCGATGACTCCCCGCCGGATTGGGCGGTCTCCGGCAAATGCGCTATCCATGCGGTGATGCTGCAGGCGGAGAAGGCGATGCGCGATGCGCTGGCGGCGCAGACTCTCGGCGCCGTCGCCGCCCGTTTTGGCCGCAAAGCGCCGCAAGGCTTCTTCGGCGAGGTCAACCTCTGGCTCGACGAGCGCATGACGGAACGCACCGCGCGCAGCGGCAAAACGGCGCGCGCCAAGACCTAACCACCGCCTTTCCTTAAAACGAAACACACTTTTTCCCGCCTCTTCGGAAGGGGCGGGCGGGCCTTCTGCACCCTGTTACGGGAGCGGGACGGCATCGTTCATCCGAAAAAACTGCGGGCAGCCTTGTCGCCCGGTTAACCCTGTATGAAGGAGTCATCCCATGACGCAGAAAATAGTGATTGCCGGTTCCGGTTTTGCCGGTTTTTGGGCCGCCGTGTCCGCCATGCGCGCCATTACCCTTGCCGGTAAGCATGACGATATCGAGGTGCTCATGGTTTCACCGACGCCAACCGTTACCATCCGGCCACGCCTGTATGAAGCCGTGCTGGAAAACATGAACCCGGACATTTCCGCGCAGCTCGCCGTCGTCGGTGTGCGCCACCTGGCCGGGATGGTAGAGCGTATCGATGCCGCTGCTAAAACGCTCACGGTGGCGCAGGCGACGGGGGAACCCCTTGAGTTGGCCTACGATCGTTTGGTGTGGGCCACCGGCAGCCGGCTGTCCGTGCCTGCGGTGCCGGGCTTTGCCGAATACGGCTTCAACGTCGATACGCTGGAAAGCGCACAGCGTTTGGGCGCCCATATCAACGCGCTGGCGGCCAAACCCTCGACGCCGGCGCGCAACACCGCCGTGGTGGTGGGCGCGGGGCTGACCGGGCTGGAGAGCGCGGCGGAGATGCCGCAGCGGCTACGCGATGCGCTGGGCAAAGACGAGAACGTGCGCGTGGTGATCGTCGATACCGCCCCGGAAGTGGGCGCCGGGATGGGGGCGGAGCCGGGGGCGGTGATACGCCAGGCGTTGGCGGAGTGCGGCGTGGAAGCGCGGGCCGGCCTGCGCGTCTCGGCCATCGACGCCGAGGGGGTGATGCTGTCGAACGGTGAGCGCATCGCCGCCAACACGGTGATCCTGGCGGCGGGCGTGCGAGCGCATCCGCTGACCGAGCAGATCCCCGGCGAGCACGACGGCAGCGGCCGGGTGATCGGCGACGCCTTCCTGCGCGCGCCGGCGGCGGCGGGCATTTTCGTGACCGGCGATACGGTGAAGGCGGCGACAGACGATCTCGGTAACCACAACCTGATGACCTGCCAGCATGCGCTGAGCCTGGGCCGCGTGGCCGGCCACAATGCGGCGGCGGAACTGACGGGCTTGCCGACGCACCCTTACAGCCAGCCGAAGTATGTAACCTGTCTGGATCTGGGCCCCTGGGGCGCGCTGTATACCGAAGGGTGGGAGCGCCAGGTGCGCTTTACCCGTGAGGAAGGCAAAAAGATTAAGCAGGAGATCAACACGCAGTGGATTTACCCACCGGCGGCGGATCGCGAGGCGCTGTTTGCCGTCGCCAATCCGGATTTCGTGATTGTGCCTTAAAGAAAAGAGAAAACGGGAGCGGCAACGCTCCCGTCGTCATTGGCCCAGCGGCAGGAACGAGCGCTCCGGCACCACGGTTTTCATCACCAGCGTGGAGCTCAGGCGCTGCACGCCCGGCAGAGCGGAGAGCTTCTCGTCGTAAAGCTGCTGGAAGGCGGGCAGATCGCGGGCGATCACGTGCAGCAGATAGTCGGGATCGCCAAACAGCCGCTGTGCCTGCACCACCTGCGGAATGTCCACCATGGCGTTTTCGAAGGTTTCAACGGCGCGGCGATCGCCTTCGCGCATGGTGACGAACACCAGGGCGGAAAAGTTATAGTCCAGGCTGCCGGGGTCGAGCTGGGCGCGGTAACCCCTGATCACCCCGGACTCCTCTAATGCGCGCACCCGGCGGTGGCAGGGGGATACGCTTAATCCGATCCGCTCGGCCAGCTCGGTCACCGACAAACGGCCGTCAACCTGCAGTTCAGCAAGAATCTTGCGATCAATCTTATCCATTTGGAAAAATTTCCCCACTTATGCCGGTTTCAGGCAAGTAATTGAAAGCACATTTTAACGCCTTGAGGATATTCTTGCCATCTGTTGAACGGTTTTGACGGCCAGCACGGCAGGCGGAGGCCGTTCTTCTTCCAAGAGGAAAACGCAATGGTTCTTTGTTCGGAATGGCGCGGCGCGTTTGAGCGGGCGCCGGCATGACGCTCGCTCTGTTCGCCGCTTTTTGGGCGGTGTCGATTTTGTTGGTGATCACGCCGGGTATGGATTGGGCCTATGTGATCTCGGCGGGCATTCGCGGCCGGGTGGTGGTGCCCGCCGTCGCCGGTTTGCTGTTCGGCCATCTGCTGATGATTGCGATCGTGGTGGCGGGCGTCGGCGCGTTGCTGGTCGGCAACCCGCTGGCGCTGACGGCGCTCACCCTGTTGGGGGCGGCTTATCTGTTGTGGATCGGTTTCAACATGCTGCTGCACCCGCCAGTGCCCGGCGCCGGTGAAGATCAGCGTTCCGATTCCTGGCTGCGCTGGGCCGGCAAGGGCGTGTGCGTCAGCGGCTTGAACCCCAAGGTGTTTCTGCTGTTTCTGGCGCTGCTGCCGCAGTTTACCGACGCCCGAGCCGAATGGTCGGTGCCGATGCAGATGCTGGCGTTGGGCGTCGTGCATTTGATCAGCTGCGGCCTGGTGTATCTGCTGGTGGGATTCGGTTCGCAGTCGGTACTGCGCACGCGCCCGCAGGCTGCGAAGATAGTGGGGCGCATCTCCGGCGCGGCGATGATCGTCATCGCGCTCGGGCTGCTGGCCGAGCAGGCGCTGAAATAGCATTACCGTCGATAGATGTCCGGCCGGGCGATCTGCCAGACAAAGTCGGGGTGGTTGATGGCCGAATAGCCCACTTTCTCATAGAGCCAGGGGGCGGTGCTGGTGACCAGCATGATTCGCCTCAGCTTCGCCATCAGCGGATGGGCCTGGCAGCATTCCGCCAGCCACAGGCCCAGCCCGCTTTTTTGATGCGTCTCCAACACGTACACGTCGCACAGATAGCCGAAAGTGGCGTAATCGGTGACCAGCCGGGCGAAACCGATCTGCCTGGCCTCGTGATACAAACCGAAGCACAGGCTGTGGGTGAGGGACTGGCGGACGGTTTCTTTATCGATTCCCTCCGCCCATGACGAACGGGTCAGAAAAGCGTGGATGGCATCGAGATCAAGCAGGGCGGGATCGGTGCTGACGAGATAGTCCGCACGCTGCCAGACAAGTGGGGCAGGGGTTGTCATGATGATTCTTCTCCTGTGAAAGCGTTCAGGTCAGGGCCGCCGTTCAGGCGTGCAGTTCAGCGACCGTCATGGTGAAAATCAGCGTGTCTTCGCCCTCGTTGGCGTACCGGTGCGGGCCGTCCGTTCTGGCGACCGCCGAACAGCCCGGCGCAATTCTGAGCTTGGTTTGTTCGACGGCAAGGCTTAAGACGCCTTGCTCAACGTGCAGCAGCTCAAACGTGCCCGTCGGGTGGCCGCCCGATGCATAGGATTCCCCGGGCGCCATTTCCCACCGCCACAGTTCTATCATGTTCGGGCCTTGGGTGCCCGCCAGCAAACGGGCCGAGCCGCCGCTATCGCCATGCCACAGCGTGGGAATATCTTGGCTTTCAATCAGGTAGGCGGCGGGCGCGCGGGTGACGTTGACGATGTCCGCCACCGAGAGACCCAGCGCCGCTGCGAGCTTGCACAGGATGGCGATGCTGGGATTGGCGGCGCCTTTCTCGATCTCTACCAGCATGCCTTTGCTGACGCCCGCCCGGCGCGACAGTTCGTCCAGCGATAGCTTTTGGCTTTTTCTCTGTTGCTTGATGCGATGTGACACCGCTTCGCTGACGGTTTGCACGTCGGCGCCAAACTCGGTCGGTCTGTTGACTTTTTTGTTCATCGGTCAATATTATGCAATAAAATGGTCAATATAGGATTATTTAATGATTTTAGTCGATCCGTCAATCGATCCGGCCGTCGCTGCGCTGGCACCCGGTTTCCGGGCGTTAAGCATTACCGCGGTTGCGGCTCCCATAGCCCATCCGGACGTGGGGGCGTTAGCGTTGGCGCAAGCCTGTCGCGCCCTCGGCGAGGAAGACGCACCCTGGGCAGAGGCGCATCTCACGGCCTGGCGCGAGGTTTTCATGCAGTTTGGCGCCAAACCCAAGCGTACGCCCTGTTCCGCCGACGCCCTGCGCAAGCGCGCGCTGCGCGACGGCACGATGCCCAGCATCGATCCGGTCGTCGATCTCTATAACGCCGTCAGCATCCGTTATGCGGTGCCGGTGGGGGGTGAGAATATCGCGGCCTATGTCGGCGAGCCGCGGCTGATCGTCGCGGATGGTAGCGAACTGTTCGATACCGTCAAGGAGGGGATGGTGATCCATGAATCGCCGGAGGTGGGCGAAGTTGTTTGGTGCGACGATCGCGGCGTGACCTGCCGCCGCTGGAACTGGCGCCAGGGGGTCAGAACCCGGTTGAGCGCCGAGGCCGAGCGGATGTGGTTCATCCTGGAGAGCCTGCCGGCGATGCCGTTGGCGGCGCTGCACGAGGCGGGCGACGAATTGATTGCCGGTTTACGGCAAATGATGCCCGGCGTCACGGTAGAGCAACGGCTCATCGGCTGCGCCTCGTAACGGGTGTCAGCACTGGCGGCGGACCAAACCGGTGATCAAATCCAGCGCGTCGTCCGCCGCCGCGATTTCGCTTTCGCTGAGCGCTTGCCGTTCGATGAAGCTCTCGATCGCTTCCAACAGGGAGAAGACGCTGATTTCGTCCCCTATCTTCACGACTTCGCAAACGCCACGCCCGATCGCCAGACAGATGGCTTCATCAAATTCACACGGTTTGCTGTTCATCTTTCCCCCTACGGCGTTTGGGATGATATCGGCCATGCTACCGGTTTTTTCCCGACGGCTGTCTGATGAAAATCCCATTTTTTCGTTGATGCTGACTGGCGCACGACCGCGGGCATTGGCGAAATTCTGATTTCCTCACCGTGGTCAAATTTCCCTTGTGACCACCGTGCCGGCGCGGTATTGTCGCCAAATGACGACAATACCGCCTCATTGTCCGCATAAAAAATTCATGACGTTATCATCCCTTCATCCCGCTGCCGTGCGGGATTTTTTTATGAGGTTTATCTCAAAGTGCGGATAACCTCGACGCGATCGCTTGCCATGCTCTGAGAATAATCCTAGCTTGAAATAGTCATTTAGGGTTAGCAATCCCTCATGACCTCCTTGTAACACTTGATGCACCAGAACGTTTTCTCCCCCGCTGCGGCGGGGGTTTTTAATGACGTGCATCAGAAAAGGCCGCAACGCAAGAACCGACAGAGTTCGTGACGATAACCAGTTTAAGTATCAGGGGACGGGACTATGAAAAATGATCTGGCGGCGGCGATCGCGATTGGCTGTGTGTTGTTGTTCGCATTGGCAGTCGGTTCGCCCCTTTCTATCGGTACCTCGCTGTAATCTTCCGCGGCCCCGTTCGGGGCCGCTCACCGAACCTGTCGCCGCGTCTGCGGATTTTTGCGCCGATCGCCTGCCCGCGCGATAAAATCAGCCAAATCGCTGTTGATGTATGGTGAACTTTGAGTACTCTGAGTGCTTTGCACACCTCGCGTGCGCCCGTTCTATCTATGCTTTAATCAGGCCCATCACAGGAATCGCCATGCCCGCCCGCCAAATCTCGAGGAGCCCGCTCTGATGCTGGAGATGTTATTACAGTGGTACCGCCGCCGCTTCACCGATCCGCAGGCTATCGCGCTGCTGGTGATCCTGGTCGCCGGGTTCCTCATTCTCTATTTTCTGCACGGCATTCTGACCCCGTTGCTGGTCGCCATCGTGCTGGCGTACCTGCTGGAGTGGCCGACCGCGCGCCTGCAGCGCATCGGCTGTTCGCGCACCTGGGCGGCGAGCATCATGCTGTTGGTGTTCGCGGGCGTTGCCATGCTGCTGGTGTTTGTCGTCGCGCCGACCGCTTGGCAGCAGGGCATCAATCTGATGAGCGATCTGCCGGGCATGCTCAACCAGTTCTATAACTTCGCCGCGACGCTGCCGAAGCGTTATCCAGCGCTGGTGGATGCCGGCATCATCGACATGATGGCGGAAAACCTGCGCAGCCGGCTGTCCGGCATGGGCGAATCGGTGGTGAAATTCTCGCTGGCGTCGCTGGTCGGCCTGCTGACGTTGGCTATCTACCTGATCCTGGTGCCGATGATGATGTTCTTCCTGCTGAAGGACAAAGATCAACTGTTGAACGCGGTGCGCCGCGTGCTGCCGCGCAATCGCGGCCTGGCGGGGCAGGTCTGGAACGAAATGAATCAGCAGATCACCAACTATATCCGCGGCAAGGTGCTGGAGATGGTGATTGTCGGCGTGGCGACCTACCTGGTGTTCGCCGTGCTGGACATGCGCTACTCGCTGCTGCTGGCGGTGCTGGTGGGCTTTTCGGTGCTGATCCCCTACATCGGCGCGGTGCTGGTCACCATACCGGTGGTGGTGGTGGCGCTGTTCCAGTGGGGCGTCGGCGCCGATTTCTGGACGCTGATCGTCGCCTATCTGGTGGTACAGGGGTTGGACGGCAACCTGTTGGTGCCCATTTTGTTCTCCGAAGCGGTCAACCTGCATCCGCTAGTGATTATCCTGGCGGTGATCGTGTTCGGCGGGATGTGGGGCTTTTGGGGCGTGTTTTTCGCCATACCGCTGGCGACGCTGGTGAAGGCGGTGATTCACGCCTGGCCCGATGAACTGCGGGTCGAGGTGGAAGACAAGGCCGGCTGACAGGGAAGAAACGAAGCGCAGCAGGCCGCTGCGCTTCGTGAGAATTACTGCTGCAGGTAGCTCAGAACGATGTCGTGGTGATTGGTGGTTTTGAAATCATCAAACACTTTTTCAATCTTGCCGTTGGCGTCGATCAGGAAGCTGATGCGGTGAATACCGTCGTAGGTCTTGCCCATGAAGGTTTTCTCGCCCCACACGCCAAACTGTTGCGATACCTGATGATCTTCATCAGACAACAGCGTGAAGTTGAGCAGCTCCTTTTCGGCGAAGCGCGACAGTTTTTCCGGTTTGTCGGTGCTGATGCCCAGCACTTCGACGCCGACCTTTTTCAATTCGTCCATGTTGTCCCGCAGGCCGCAGGCTTGCACGGTGCAGCCCGGCGTCATCGCCTTCGGATAGAAATAGACCAATACTCGCTGTCCCTGGAAGTCGGCCAAATTAATTTCCTCACCGTCCTGGTCAGGCAAACTAAATTTCGGCGCTGTGTCACCGGCTTTCAATGGGCTCATCACTACTCTCCATCTTTCTCATCATGCTGTGGATAGTTCACCACGCTAATACTGCCTTGCGCGTTCAATTCTGTACATAGGCGATGGAAGGCTTGCTCAATATTTGAGGCGTCCCGATCGCCGGAGCTGTGGGCGGTGATTTGGATATACAGCTGCGGTGGCAGGTCGCCGTCCGCCGGCTGCGTGCGCGAGACCAGCTCGGCGATATTCATCTGGCTGGAGTCGAACAAATCGGTAAAGCGTTCGATGATATGTGGCGAGTCCTTGACTTCCACCTGCACCCATACCGTGGCCGGCATCGGCGGCCTTTCGTGCGAGTTTGTGCGCTTCATCACGATCAGCAGATCCAGCTCCGCGCCTTTTTGCGGCAGGGTGGATTCGATCAGGGTGATGGCGTTCCAGCTGCCGGACAGCAGCATGATGAACGTGAACTCCTCCCCCAGCATGGCCAGACGGCTATCTTCGATATTGCATCCGCAACTGCTGACGTGGCGGGTGATGGTATTGACGATTCCGGGGCGGTCGGCGCCGAGCGCGGTAATCACGAGATAGTGTTCGTCTGACTGAGGCAAAATAGCGCTTCCTGTCGTGCTTAATGGGGTTACCATGGTAAACATAAAAAAAACCGCCTGCCAAGCGCTTACAACGCGGTTGTGCGCTTGCTTTTGGATAGGCAGCAAAAGTACCATGAGTGACTTGTTTGTGGAGGGGACGGCCAATGTTTACGGGAAGTATTGTTGCACTGGTTACGCCGATGGACGACAAAGGTGCTGTCGATCGCGCGAGCCTGAAAAAATTGATCGATTATCATGTAGCCAGTGGCACCGCGGCGATCGTTTCCGTAGGGACCACCGGCGAGTCCGCAACGCTTGCCCATGACGAGCACGTTGACGTGGTGCTGCAGACGCTGGAGCTGGCCGACGGCCGCATCCCGGTGATCGCCGGCACTGGCGCCAACGCTACCGCCGAAGCCATCGCGCTCACCACCCGCTTCGCCAACACCGGCGTGGTGGGGTGTCTGACGGTGACGCCGTACTACAATAAGCCGACGCAGGAAGGGCTGTATCAGCACTTCAAGGCGATCGCCGAGAGCACCGAGCTGCCGCAGATCCTGTACAACGTGCCTTCGCGCACCGGTTGCGACATGCTGCCGCCGACCATCGCTCGGCTGGCGAAAATCAAGAATATTGTTGCTGTAAAAGAAGCGACGGGGAACTTAAGTCGCGTTAGTCAGATCCAAGTGCTGGTTGACGATGAAGATTTCATTTTGCTGAGCGGCGACGACGCCAGCGGACTGGACTTCATGCAACTGGGCGGCAAAGGGGTGATTTCCGTGACGGCCAACGTGGCCGCGCGCGAGATGGCGGAACTTTGCGCGCTGGCGGCGCAGGGCAAGTTTGCCGAAGCGCGCCGCTTAAATCAGCGCTTGATGCCGTTGCATCAGGATCTATTTGTAGAAGCAAACCCAATTCCGGTGAAGTGGGCCTGTAAGGCGTTGGGATTGATGGCAACCGATACGCTGCGTCTGCCGATGACGCCGTTGAGTGAAACCGCCCGCCCGGTGGTGGAGCGCGCGCTGAAAAGCGTCGGTTTGCTGTAACTCTAAGGGAAATTTGATGGCTTATTCATTGCAAAAGTCGACGGTAGCAAAAGTAGTGGGCATCTCTTTGGTGATGATGCTGGCAGCCTGCAGCAGCGATCAGCGCTACAAGCGCCAGGTCAGCGGCGACGAGGCCTACCTCGACGCGGCTCCGCTCAAGGCGCTGAACGCGCCGTCCGGCATGATCCTGCCGGTGCAGAGCGGCAACTATGACGTTCCCGCCACGAAGCTGCAAGGCAACGTCGGCAAGCAACTGGACATTCGTCCGCCGGTGCAGCCGTTGGCGCTGCTGAGCGGTTCACGTGCGCAATACGCCGGCGACAGCGGCACGCTGCTGCTGGAAAACAGCCCGCAGAACCAGAACCTGTGGTCGCGCGTCGTCAGCCTGCTGCAGGCGAAGAACATCGCGATCGCTTCCCGCCAGGACGCCGGTCAGACCCTGACCACCGACTGGGTGAAGTGGAACCGTCTGGACGAAGACAACCAGTACGAAGGCCGTTATCAGATCAGCGTGCAGCAGCAGGGCTACCAGCAGGCGCTGGTGGTGAAAAGCGTTGGCCTGCAGCAGCAGGGCAAGAGCGAGCAGGTGACCGACCAATCTGAGATTCAGCGCTACAACGGCATGATGATCAACACCCTGATCGAAGGCCTGGACAAGCAGGACAACCTGGCGAGCAGCCAGACCGCCAGCCGCTTCGGCGCACTGGACGTGCAGAGCGGCGCCGATGACACCGGCCTGCCGATGCTGGTCGTGCGTGGCCCGTACACCGTTGTGTGGGATCGCCTGCCGCCGGCGCTCGAAAAACTGGGGATGAAAGTGGGTGACCGCAGCCGTCCGCAGGGCACCGTCGCCGTGACCTACAAGTCCCTGAGCAGCAGCGATTGGGATGCGTTGGGCGTCAAGGATCCTGAACTGGCGGAAGGGGATTACAAGCTGCAGGTCGGCGATCTCAACAACCGCACCAGCCTGCAATTCATCGATCCGAAAGGCAAACCGCTCACCCAGTCGAAAAACGATGCACTGGTGGCGGCATTCCAGTCTGCCTTCAGTAAAACCAGCGTTAACTAATCAAAAAGGGGCCTCGGCCCCTTTTTGTTTTGTCTATACGGTATCGTTTGCGTCGCAGGTTTGGCACAATAGTGTCCGGCACGCCAAAGAATTCATTAGGTCAATTCTATACCCCCTAATTTCGGGCCGCGCTCGGGAGACAACGGGGATACATCACTGGAGTAAGTAAGATGCAAAAGCTAGCTGAGCTGTATCGCGGAAAGGCAAAAACCGTTTACACCACCGAGAATCCCGATCTGTTGGTGTTGGAGTTCCGCAACGATACGTCAGCACTGGATGGTCAGCGCATTGAGCAGTTCGATCGCAAAGGCATGGTGAACAACAAGTTCAACCATTTCATCATGAGCAAACTGGAAGAAGCCGGCATCCCGACCCAGATGGAGCGTCTGCTGTCCGACAACGAAGTGCTGGTGAAGAAGCTGGACATGGTGCCGGTGGAATGCGTGATCCGCAACCGCGCCGCCGGTTCGCTGGTGAAGCGTCTGGGCATCGAAGAAGGTCTGGTGCTGAACCCGCCGCTGTTCGATCTGTTCCTGAAAAACGACGCCATGCACGATCCGATGGTGAACGAATCCTACTGCGAAACCTTCGGCTGGGTGAGCAAGGAACATCTGGCGCGCATGCGTGAGCTGAGCTACCGCGCCAACGAGGTCTTGACCCAGCTGTTCGACGACGCCGGCCTGATCCTGGTCGACTTCAAGCTGGAGTTCGGCCTGTTCAACGGCGAAGTGGTGCTGGGCGATGAGTTTTCGCCGGACGGCAGCCGCCTGTGGGACAAAAACACCCTGGACAAGATGGACAAAGACCGTTTCCGTCAAAGCCTGGGCGGCCTGATCGAAGCCTACGAAGAAGTGGCGCGCCGCATCGGCGTGAAGCTCGACTAAGCGTTGGCACCGCCATTCGGGGCGATCCGGCCGGATCGTCCCGCTATTCTGCGTTTTTCCAGAAAATTTCTACATTTCCTCCGCGGCAGACCATTTATAATGATGGATGCGAGATGACTAAAACCTATCCCACTCAGGCTTGAAGCTGCCTTTGCGCTTACGATCGCGGTGCAACTTCAACGAGCAGGGGAAATATCTGGAGTGTATTTATGCGTTGGCAAGGGCGTCGGGAAAGTGACAATGTTGAGGATCGTCGCGGGCAATCTTCAGGTTTGGGCGGTGGTGGCGGCGGCTTCCGTGTGCCGCGCGGCAAGGGCGGCATTGTCATTCTGGTGGTGGTGCTGGTGGCCGGCTATTACGGTATCGATCTGTCGCCGCTATTGAACGGCGGTAACGTCGCACCGCAGGGTCAACAGCAGAGCGCCAATATCAGCCCGAAAGACGATGAATTGGCCAAATTTACCTCGGTGGTGCTGGCCTCAACCGAGGATAACTGGAAAGAGATTTTCCAGCGCATGGGCAAAACCTATCAACCGCCGAAGCTGGTGATGTATCGCGGCGTGACGCGCACCAGCTGCGGCACCGGTCAGGCGGCTATGGGGCCGTTCTACTGCCCGGGTGACAGAACGGTGTATATCGATTTGTCTTTCTACCAGGATATGAAAACCAAGCTGGGTGCCGGCGGTGATTTCGCCCAGGCCTATGTGGTGGCGCACGAAGTCGGCCACCACGTGCAGAACCTGTTGGGCATCGAGCCGAAGGTCCGCCAGATGCAGCAGGGCGCCAGCCAGGCGGAAGTAAACCGCCTGTCGGTGAAAATGGAGCTGCAGGCGGACTGCTTTGCCGGCGTGTGGGGCAAATACGCTGAGAAGCAGCAGATGCTGGAAGAGGGCGACCTGCAGGCGGCGCTGAACGCTGCACAGGCGATTGGCGACGATCGGTTGCAGCAGCAGAGCCAGGGCCGCGTTGTGCCGGACAGCTTCACTCACGGCACCTCGCAGCAGCGCTATACCTGGTTTAAACAGGGCTTCGACAGCGGCGATCCCAATACCTGCAACACCTTTGCATCCCGTTAACGCCTCAAGTGCCGGAGCCTGACTCCGGCATTTTTTTCGGATTGAGACACAGCGTTATGTTACAGGCAGCGCAACAACTTATGCGGCGGCAGGGCATCCGACGCCTGCTGGTGCTCAGCGGTGAACCTGACTGGTGCCGCGAACAGGCGCAGCGGCTGGCGGCTACGTTGCCAGGCGACTGGCCGTGGGTCGGGGAAAATCCGCCGCCCGGCGAGGTGGCTTTAGCAAGCGGCGCGATGCGCCAATTGCTGGGGCAGGAGCGGCTGCACGCGGTGTTCGACGCCGGTCACTCGCTGGACGTAGAGGCGCTGGCGGCGTTGAGTGGCGCCTTGCGCGCCGGCAGCTGGCTGCTGCTGTTGACGCCCCCCTGGCGACAATGGCCTCAGCAGCCGGACGGCGACAGCCTGCGCTGGAGCGATTGTCCGCAGCCGATCACCACGCCGCATTTCATTCATCATCTGCAGCAGCATCTGGCCGATGACAGCGAAGTGACGATCTGGCGGCAGGGAGAGCCCCTGACGCTGGCCGCGCTGCCGGCGCGTGAAGGGTGGCAGCCGCCGGATGGCCGCCCGACCGAGGAACAACAGGCGATCTTGACGGCGCTGCTGCAGGCCGAGTCCGGCGTGTGGGTGCTGACCGCCGCCCGAGGCCGCGGCAAATCGACGTTGGCGGGTATGCTGGTGGCGCAGTCGCCGCTGACCTGCTGGATCACCGGGCCGAGCCGCGCCGCCACTGAGGTGGCCGGGGAATGGGCGCAGGGGCGCGCGCAGTTTTGGGCGCCCGATGCCTTGCTGGCGCAGTGTCGTGAGGGTGACGTCAGCGCCGTGGGGTGGCTGCTGGTGGATGAGGCGGCGGCGATCCCCGCGCCACTGTTGCAGCAGTTGATCGGTTATTTTCCTCGCGTGCTGTTGACCACCACGGTGCAGGGCTATGAAGGCACCGGCCGCGGTTTTCTACTGAAGTTTTGCGCCGGGCTGCCGTCCTATCAGGCGCTGAGCCTGCAACAGCCGATGCGTTGGGCACAGGGGGACGCGTTGGAACGGATAACGGACAATGCGCTGTTGTTCAACGAGCTGCCCGCCTGGCCGGCGGACGGCCAGGCGATCGATTACAGCCAGGCGGAGCAGCGTGAACTGTGCGCCGATCCGCAGCGGCTGGCGCGTTTCTATGCTCTGCTAAGCAGCGCGCATTACCGCACCTCGCCGCTGGATTTGCGCAGGTTGATGGATGCGCCCGGTATGCATTTCGGGCTGGCGCAGGCCGAACAGGAGGTGGTGGGCGCCGTGTGGCTGGTGGACGAAGGCGGGTTGAGCGCCGAGTTGGCGCACGACGTGTGGGCCGGCCGCCGCCGACCGCGCGGCAACTTGGTGGCGCAGTCGCTGGCGGCGCATGGCGGCCAGTGGTGGGCGCCGACGCTGCATTCACGGCGCATTACCCGCATCGCGACGCTGCCGGCGTTGCGGCGGCAGGGTATCGCGCGTCAGCTGGTCGAGCGGCAACGCCGCCAGGCGCAGGGTCTGGACTTCCTGTCGGTCAGCTTCGGCTATACCGAGCCGCTGTGGCGCTTTTGGCAATCCTGCGGTTTCGAGCTGGTGCGCATCGGCAGCAAGCCGGAGGCCAGCAGCGGCTGCTATACCGCGATGGCTATCTTGCCCCTGAGCGAGCAAGGAGAGGCGCTGCGGCACGCGGCGCACAAGCATCTGGCGCGCGACTGGCCCTGGCTGCGGCAGCGTATTGAACTCGCGCTGGCGATCCCAGGCGACGACGGCGACACGCCGCTTGGCGAAGAGGACTGGCGCGAGCTGGCCGGATTCGCTTTCGCCCATCGGCCGCTGGAGGCCAGCCTGGGGGCATTGCAGCGTTTGCTGTTGGCCAGCAATTTGCCGCTGCCCGCGCTGCGCGGCCATCTGCAACGGCGACAATCCCCGGCGGCGTGCGCGGAGCAGGCGGGCGTAAGTGGCCAGAAAGCCTTGCTGCGGCACTGGCGGCACGAAACGGCGCAGGCGCTGGAACAGTTGAATGCGCAGCACTGCCGTTACTGGCGCGACTGGGCGCAGTCGTTGCAATAAATTGAATAACTCGCTCAATAAAACCCGATTTTCCCGATTTCTCAACGGCGTATAGTCACTGTCAGCGGTGCGGCGGCGACTGTCGCCGCACCAGGTTTGGTTACTATTAAGGAGTCATCGATGAAACATGAGCATTTCGTTGTCCAAACCCCGGCGACCCCGGCGGCGCAGCTGATCTTGCTGTTTCACGGTGTCGGCGACAACCCGGTGGCGATGGGGGAGATCGGCAGCTACTTCGCCAAAGACTTTCCTCAGGCACAGGTGGTGAGCATCGGTGGCCCCGAAGCGTTCGGCAACGGTGCAGGGCGCCAGTGGTTTTCGGTGCAGGACGTGACCGAAGAGAACCGCGCGGCCCGCATCGCAGACGTGATGCCGCAGTTTGTGGCGGTGGTGCGCCATTGGCAGCAGCTGAGCGGCGTTGGCTATGCCGGCACTGCCCTGGTGGGGTTCTCGCAGGGAGCGATCATGGCGCTGGAGGCGTTGAAGGCGGAAACCCGCCTCGCCGGGCGAGTGGTCGCGTTCAGCGGGCGTTTCGCCCAGTTGCCTGAGCAGGCGTTCGGCGACAGCGTGGTACATTTGATCCACGGCGAAGAGGACGCGGTGATCGCGGTGCAGCACGCTCACGCGGCGGCGGAGGCGTTGCGGACCAACGGCGCCGATTTCACGCTGGACGTGGAACAGGACGTTGGGCATGCGATCAACCAGGGCATGATGAACGCCGCGCTGGAAAGGTTGCATTACTATGTGCCGCAGCGCTACTGGGACGAAGCCTTGTCCGGCAAGCGCGGCGAGCTGATCGCCTTCCGCTAAAAATTCAGGGCGCCGATGAGCGCCCTGATGTCATTTCTTTTTCGGCCAGTCGTCTTCGTCATCCCACTGGGCATTGTTGTCGCGGTGCGGCGGTATCTCCGGCTTGTTGGCCAAATAGCTTTTAACGTCGACGCGGCGCAGTTCCTTGATGCCGCTGACGACCATCCCCACCAGAACCAGCAGGATAATCCACCAGTAATCAGCTAACCATTGCATAGCTACTCCTTTCCTTCACTGCGTATAAAACGCGAAAAAATCGAGGGCAGATGGCGTTCGAGCCATTCGGCACCGGCGACCTCCTTATCATGCCAGGCCGCCAGCAACAGCGCCGGGGTCAGCAAATGTTCGGCCTCTTGTGCCAGCGGCCGGTAGCTCAGATGCCACGGCTCCACCGCCACGCCGCCGCAGTCTTCGGTAAAGGGGCGGTAGAAACCGAATTCGGCCATATGCGCGGTCAGCCACTGGTTGAGCGGCGCAAAGTAACCGCCTTCCTCATATTCCCACGGCTCCAGCTGCAGCTTTTGCCCTTCCGGCAACAGCGACGGATCGTACACGTCCAGATCGCTGCCCCAGTGATGGCGGCTGGCGCCCGGCAGGGCCGACCAGCGCAGGATCGCCTCACAGCGCTCGGCGGCCGATAGCGTCGCGACGTCGATCGGGCGGCTGTCCTTATCTAATACTGGCCGCTGGCCGCAGAATTTGCCATTCCAAATCGCCAACTGGCGGTCGAAATCGCGGAAGGTGCTGGCGGGCTGGAGATCGAATCCCGCCTCATGCGCCGCCTGCTGCATCGCCAGGAAGGCGTTGACCGCCTGCGGCTGCAGGCGGTGGTTCCCGCTCAGCGGCGCCAGGTGTTCGGTTGAGCGGCCGGTGAGCATCTCTGCGTTGATCATGCGACCAATTGCTCCATGATGCGTTGATACATGCGGCTCAGCAGCTGCAGATCCGCGGCGTTGACACATTCGTTGACCTTGTGGATGGTGGCGTTGACCGGCCCCAGTTCCACCACCTGCGCGCCCATCTGCGCGATGAAGCGGCCGTCGGAGGTGCCGCCGGTGGTCAGCAACTGCGGCGTCAATTCAGAATAGTGCTCGACCGCGTTGACCACTGCATCCACCAGCGCGCCGCGCGAGGTGAGGAACGGTTGACCGGACAGCCGCCATTCGATGCTGTAATTCAACTGATGGCGTTCCAGCAGCTCTTCCACGCGCTGCTTGATCATCGCGTCGGTCAGTTCGGTGCTGAAACGGAAGTTGAACTGCACGTAGAGATCGCCCGGGATCACGTTGTTGCTGCCGGTGCCGGCCTGCACGTTGGCGATCTGCATACTGGTCGGCGGGAAGAACTCGTTGCCGCGATCCCATTCGATCGCCACCAGTTCATTCAGTGCCGGCATGGCGCGGTGCACCGGATTGTCCGCCAGATGCGGATAGGCAACGTGCCCCTGTACGCCGTGGATATGCAGGTTGGCGGTGATGGAGCCACGACGGCCGTTTTTCACCACGTCGCCGACGCGCTCGGTGCTGGACGGCTCGCCGACCAGGCAGTAATCCAGCCGCTCGTTGCGCGCCATCAGCGCTTCGACCACTTTAACCGTGCCGTGAGTGGCGCTGGCTTCTTCATCCGAAGTGATCAGGAATGCCAGACGGCCCCGGTGATTCGGGTTGGCGGCGACAAAGCGTTCCGCGGCCACCACCATCGCGGCCAATGAGCCTTTCATGTCCGCCGCGCCGCGGCCATAGAGCATGCCGTCACGGATTGCCGGTTCAAACGGCGGGTTGTCCCAGCGTTTTTCATCACCGGTCGGCACCACGTCGGTGTGCCCGGCAAACGCCAGGGTTTGCCCTTCACCGCGCCAGGCCCAGAAGTTTTGGGTATCTTCGAAGTCCATTGCTTCGACGGTGAAGCCGATCGCCTGCAGGCGATCGATCATCAGCTGCTGGCAGCCTTCGTCATTCGGGCTGAGGGAAGGGCGTTTGATCAACTGCTGGGCCAGTTCGATAACCGGGCAAGTCATACGGCAACCTCGGTGATAAATTGTTGGTAAGCGTCGGCGTTAAAACCGAGCAGGGCGTGGCCGTTGCCGTCGTCCAGCAGCGGACGTTTAATGATTGCCGGCTGCGCCAACATCAGCGCGATGGCGGCGTCGGCATTATCACAGGCGTTGCGCTGCGCTTCATCCAGCTTGCGCCAGGTGGTACCGCGGGTATTGAGCAGCGGCTCCCAACCCAGCTGCGCGACGAAACCGCGCAGTTGCTGTTCGGTCAGGCCGTCGGCGCGGTAGTCGTGAAAATGATAGGCTATGCCCTGATCTTCCAGCCAGCGGCGGGCTTTTTTGATGGTGTCGCAGTTTTTGATGCCGTACATCGTCAGCGTTGTCTGTTGCGGTTTATTTGCCATGGCGTAAAGCTACCTGTCTCGTCGAGTCGATACTGAGCGGCGGGCGCGGTCTTAGGCCTTCTCGCCGCCCGGCGATAGCAGAGATAATGCCAGTAAAGCGGCGGCGAGATCCAGACAACGATGCGCGCGAGAGACGATTGGGCGCCAGGGAGAGAGAGGTTGGCAAAGCGATGAAACGGCGACCTTCGCCAGCGGTGCTTTTAAAAGACGCCGGCGAACGCATTCAGCCGCCAATGCGGAGCTGGGGGGCGGTCACTACTCTTTATTGATTCTTATGTTTAAACGATCGGTCAAACACCGTACGCGGGTAATATGCAACAGCGGTTTTATCCTGCTGGCGCCGAGCTTTTTCATTATTCGCGACTTGTAATGATTGGCGGTTTTATTTCTGATATTCATGGCATTGCTGATATCGGCCAGCGATTTTCCCGTCGACCACTCCGAAAGGAAAAGGGACTCGCGCTGGGAGAGTTGCGGCGGTTCGGTATAGTGACTGTAACGCTTATATAAGTCACCGATCAGGTGGCTGAAGCGGCTCAATGATATAAGGTTTGATAATATAATGGTCTTATTGTCGACAATCACCACCTCATGCAGGCAGTCGGTGATAATGATTATTTTGTAGGTATTGGGGTTGGCATATTCATCGCGGTAACGTGCTTCAAAATTGGCGATAGTGACATCGATAAAGCAGACCCTTTTACGGCTAAAGCCGGCCGGCGCGCGTTTTTCCGCCCATGTTTGGTTAATGAGTTGTCGAATGCCGACGGTGGTATAGGCACACTCGCTGAAAATATCAATTTCCATTTTATTATAGTCCTTTACTTTCTATTTCCCGGTGAGGATTGATATCTTAAAACATAAAAAAAGAAATAATCTAAATAATTTCATGTTGAACTTATCTTGCACCGCAAACGAATGAGCGTTATCTGGGCGCGAGCTTTGAAGGGAAGGTTATATACTAGCATGATTTATAAAGAGTAAATCTTTTTTTCAACTGAATTTTTAAGCAAGGTAAGGCTAATAGAATAGACATCTTCTATTAATACCTCGGTAATTGAAAGGAATTAACATAGATATTGGCTATCAAAATTATCAAAACGATCGTTTTTGACGATCATTAAATGACGGAAGATTGCGTTTAACGAGTTAAAAACTAAGATTTTTCTTGGTTTTATCACGATGAGAAGCTTTACTTGGATCGACAGTAAAGTCGGCGCTGAAGTCATGCGAAAATTAACGTGGAAATTGAGACAAAGATAATTCTAAACAAAGAAAATGCGATGTTTTAAGCTGTGAGCAGAGTGCGAACGTGGATGATTGATACGGAGAGCTGGCGTGAAAGAATGTCATATCGAAATTTCCGATCGGGTAACGCAGGAAATAACGTCCTGTATCGCGGAGGGGTTGGACCGTTTTAATGATCAACATATCGGCTACGGCGATCGTCTGCCGTTGGCCGTGGTGGTAAAAGATCCCGATAGTGGGGAGGTTCTCGGGGGGATTACCGGGCGCTCATCATTAGGGCTGCTGTTTCTCGATCTCTTTTATCTGCCGGAAGCGTTGCGCGGGGCGGGGCTGGGCAGCGAATTGTTGCGCCGTTTCGAGCAGGAAGGCCGCCGGCGCGGTTGCCTTTCCGCCGTGTTGTACACCATCAGCTTTCAGGCGCCGGACTTTTATCAACGACATGGCTGGCAGCGTATGGGGGAGGTGCCGTGCCTGCCGCCGGGGACCTGCCGTATCTTTATGAGCAAAACCTTGTAATGCGCGATTAACGTACGTAGCCTCCCTGTTGCAAACGCCGCAGGGCGGCGCCCTCAGCGAACACCATGCCGGTGGTCAAATCGTGAAAGCCGTACTTTTTATAGAAGGCCAGTTTTTCCGGCACCGAATAGATGAAAATCTTGCCGAGCGGCGCCAGATCTTGCATCACCCGGTCCATCAACCTGCGCCCCAACCCCTGTCCCTGAAAGCGCGGATCGATCGCCACGTCGGCCAGGTAGGCAACCGAGGTCAAATCGCTGATGGCATGTGCGGTGGCGATCAGCTCATCGCCGATAAACCCCCAATAGCAAAACTGGCTGTGTTGGTAAACGCGTTGCAGCGTATGCGGATCGCGTTCGCCCAGCCCGGCGGCCTGCAGCAATTCACACAGCCGCTGCCAGTCGATGGCGCGGCGGCTCATATCGGTGATGATTTCCATGGTTTTCCTCTAATCAATATGATTGAGATCGGCGGCATAGTGCCGAATGGCGCGCTGATAGCCGCGGATACCGGGGTCTGACGAGGTGTCCGCCAGCAACAACAACAGATCGGCCACGGCGCGTTTATTTTCACCCAGGTTGTACAGCGTCATGGCGCGAAACAGCATTAGTTCGTTGGCCTGCGGGAATTCGGTCAGGCCATCGTCGAAAGCGCGCAGCGAAGCCGGGTATTTCCCCAGGGCGCGGTAAGTGCTGCCGAGGCCCAGCCAGGCTTCACGGCGCTGGGCGGGCGGCAAATCGCGAGCCAATGCCGCGAGGTAGCAGGGAATGGCCTGTTGTTCCAGGCCCTGAACGTCATACAGGCAGGCCAGCTGAAAGTGTAACATCGCCGCTTCCGGCTCGGCCGCCAGTTGCCGTAACGCCAGCGCAGTCGCTTCCTGATAGCGGCCCTGCGTTTTCAACTGCGAGAGAGACAAAGAAGTGGACATGATCGGCGCTCCCTTGGCGTATTTTTATACCTTTTACACGCTACCGTGGAGAAATTGATATCACAAGGGAATAGCTGTACTGCACATTGATCAGATAAATACGAAAATGTGCGCTAAGCCCGATTTCCGGGCCCGGCATCGTTCCCGTTTCCCTTCACATGGTCAAAAAACAAGCGTAGAATCCGCTTCGTCAAATAATTGAGGTTGTAAAGTATTATGGTTGATCGTGAATTAGGAAACTGGAAAGACTTCATTGATGAGATGTTGGGCAACTGACACAGCGTTGAAGCAGATGGCAAGGTTGAGTCATTGGAACGTCACTGAAACACCTTGGGAACGAGATTATCGTTCGAAAAAAAGCAGCATCGGTTACCCGACGCTGCTTTTTTATGCGCTGCCTGTTACTCCTCAGTGGTCGGCGTGGTTGCCGGATGCGCTTTACCCGGGAAACGGCGCCGCACCAGCACGAAGAACAGCGGCACGAAGAAAATCGCCAGCAGGGTGGCGGAGATCATGCCGCCCATCACCCCGGTGCCGACCGCATGCTGGCTACCGGAACCGGCGCCGCTGCTGGTGGCCATCGGCAGCACGCCGAAGATGAACGCCAGCGAGGTCATCAGGATCGGCCGCAGACGCATGCGGGACGCGTCGAGCGTCGCCGACATCAGATCCTGGCCTTTATGGTTCAGCTCATTAGCGAACTCGACGATAAGAATGGCGTTTTTCGCCGACAGCCCAATGATGGTCAACAGGCCAACCTGGAAATAGACGTCGTTCTCCAGACCGCGCAGCCAGGTGGCGGCGACCGCGCCGATCACCCCCAGTGGCACCACCAGCATCACAGAGAACGGTATCGACCAGCTCTCGTACAGCGCCGCCAGGCACAGGAACACTACCAGCAGCGAGATGGCGTACAGCGCCGGCGCCTGCGAGCCGGACAGCCGTTCCTGATAGGACATCGCCGTCCATTCCAGCCCGAAGCCGGTCGGCAGTTGGCTGACCAGTTTTTCCATTTCCGCCATCGCGGTGCCGGTGCTGACGCCGTTGGCCGCTTCGCCGACGATCTCCAGCGCCGAGCTGCCGTTATAGCGCTCCAGCCGCGGCGAACCGTACTCCCAGTGCGAGCTGGCGAAGGCCGAGAACGGCACCATGCCGCCCGCGCTGTTGCGTACATACCATTTGTTAATGTCATCCGGCAGCATGCGGAACGGCGCTGCGGCCTGCACGTAGACTTTTTTCACCCGGCCGCGGTCGACGAAGTCGTTGACGTAGGTCGAGCCCCAGGCGGTGGAGAGGGTATTGTTGATGTCGTCGATAGACACGCCCAGTGCCTGAGCCTTGCGTTGATCGATATCGATTTGCAACTGCGGGCTGTCGTCCAGGCCGTTGTGGCGCACGCGCGACAGCAGCGGGTTTTGCCCGGCCAGCTGTAGCAGCTGATCGCGCGCCGCCATCAGCTTGGCGTGGCCGAGGCCGGCGTGGTCTTCCAACTCCATATCGAAGCCGGAAGAGTTGCCGAGGCCGGTGATAGCCGGCGGGCTGCTGGCGATCACCCGCGCTTCGTTAATCTTGTTGAACGCCAGGGTGGCGCGATCGATGATGTCGAACGAGCTGTTGGCGCCCGAGGTGCGCAGATCCCAGTCTTTTAGCCGAATGAACAGACGCGCCACGTTTTGGCCGTTCCCCCCCGGCCCGGAGCCGATGATGGCGAACACCGACAACACATCCTGTTTCTCTTCGGTGAGGAAGTACCGCTCGACCTTTTCCACCACTTTGGACGTTTGCTGCAGGGTCGAGCCTGCCGGCAGCTGCACCTGTACGGTGAAGATGCCACGGTCTTCCTGCGGCAGGAAGGAGGTCGGCAGCTTGATGAACAGCAACGCCATGCCGCCGAGCAACAGCAGATAAATCACCATGTAGCGGCCGCTGGCGTGCAGGATGCGCCCCACGCCGCGCTCATAGCGTTCGGTGTTGCGGTTGAACATGCGGTTGAACCAGCCGAAGAAGCCGCGCTTACCGTGGTGGTGGCCCTTGGCGATCGGTTTGAGCAGCGTGGCGCACAGGGCAGGGGTCAGGATCATTGCCACCAGCACCGACAGCACCATGGCGGAGACGATGGTGATGGAGAACTGTCGATAGATGGCGCCAGTGGTGCCGCCGAAGAACGCCATCGGCACGAACACCGCCGACAGCACCAGGGCGATGCCGACCAGCGCGCTCTGGATTTGCCCCATGGATTTGCGCGTGGCTTCACGCGGCGGCAGGCCTTCTTCGCTCATCACGCGTTCGACGTTTTCCACCACCACGATGGCGTCGTCCACCAGCAGGCCGATCGCCAACACCATGGCGAACATGGTGAGGGTGTTGATGCTGAAGCCGCAGGCGGACAGGATGGCGAAGGTGCCCATTAGCACCACCGGCACGGCGATGGTGGGGATCAGCGTGGCGCGGAAATTCTGCAGGAACAGGTACATCACCAGGAACACCAGCAGGATGGCTTCCAGCAGCGTTTTCACCACGTCCTTGATCGAGGCTTTGACGAACGGGGTGGTTTCATAGGCCACTTTGGCCTCCAGCCCGCGCGGGAAGTACTGCGACAGTTCGGCGATCTTGTCCTTCACCAACTGGTCGGTCTGCAGTTCGTTGGCGCCGGAGGCCAGCTTGATGTTCATGCCCGCGGCCTGCATCCCGTTGTAGCGGCTGAGGTAGTTGTAGTTCTCGCCGCCCAGTTCGACGGTGGCGACGTTGCCCAGCGTCACCAGCGAGCCGTCCTGATTGACCCGCAGGGTGATCTGGCGGAATTGTTCTGGCGTCTGGAGCTGCGACTGGGCGTTGATGGTGGCGTTCAACGCCTGTTTATCGACCGATGGCGTGCCGCCCAACTGGCCGACCGCCACTTGGGCGTTCTGCGATTGAATGGCCTTGACCACGTCCTGGGTCGTGAGCTGGTAACTGTTGAGCTTGTTGGGATCGAGCCAGATACGCATGGCGTATTGCGAGCCGTACACGTCCATGCTGCCGACGCCGTTGATGCGGCTGAGCGGATCCTGCAGGTTGGAGACGATGTAATCGGCGATGTCCTGCTTGTCCATGCTGTTGTCGGTGGAGACGAACGCTACCATCATCAGCGTGGTGTCGCCGGATTTCGACACCGTGACCCCCTGATTCTGCACTGCCTGCGGCAAACGTTTGATCGCCGCCTGCAGCTGGTTTTGCACCTGCTGCATCGCTTCGTTGGGATCGGTGCCGGCTTCGAACGTCAGCGTGACGGTCGCCTGGCCGGTATTGGTGCTCTGCGACGACATATACATCATGTTGTCGAGGCCGGTCATATTCTGTTCAATGATCTGCGTGACGGTGTTTTCCAGCGTTTGCGCCGAAGCACCTGGGTAAGTTGCGCTAATGCGCACGTTCGGCGGCGCCAGATTCGGGTATTGTTCTACCGGTAAAGAAAAAATCGCCAATGCCCCGGTCAGGCAAAGAATAATTGCCAGCACCCAGGCGAAAATCGGGCGATCAATAAAAAAATTGGCCATGCAGCGCGAACCTCGTTATGACTTGTTCTATCTTTAAAACGCATCGGAAATATGCATTTCAGCGGCAGGGAAGGATTCCGGCGCTATTGCACTTTACTCGGGATAGTCGAGGAAAGCGTGGAGAAAAAAAGGAGATAGTGTAAATAACGGTAGCGGAAAACGGCGTGGATGCACCGACGCCGATAATTGTACGCTATTAAGACATTTTTATTACTATCAAAGGCCTTGCGCATGTCTTCGCCGCAGGCAACCGAAAGTAAAAACTGGACTCACCTTACAGCAGGAGCTTGGCATGGGAATTAACCCGGTATTTGCCCGTCGGCTTTATTTATGCTGGCTGATCAGCCACAGTGAGCGGCCCAATGTGCCGCGGTTGATGGCGCTGACCGGTTGGCCGCGCCGCACGTTGCAGGATGTGCTGAAGGCGCTGCCCGGCATGGGCGTCGAGCTGCAGTTCGTGCAGCAGGGCGTGCGCAACAACGACGGTTTCTATCAGTTGGAAAGCTGGGGGCCGTTCAACAAGAGCTGGGTGCATCAGCACCATCAGGCGCTGCTCAGCGCCATCGAGTAAGCGGCCCCGGCGTATTGGCCGGGGCGGGGCGATCAGTGGCTTTTGTACTCCAGGTACATCACCGTCGCCGCCACGCGAGAACGCACGTCCAGCTTGCGCAGTATATTGCGGATGTGCACCTTCACGGTTTCTTCAGAGATATGCAGCTGCGCCGCCACCTGTTTGTTGGACAGGCCGCGCGCCACCTCTTGCAAGACGTCCAGTTCGCGTTCGGTCAAGGCGGCGAAGGGATCGCGTTGCTCGCCGCGCGCCAGCAAATAGTCGGCCATGGCGTCGCTGATCACGTTCTGCCCTTCGGCGGCGGCGCTGATGTGTTCCAGCAGCTGTTCCGGTTCACTGTCTTTCAGCAGATAGCCGTCGGCGCCGGCGTCGATCAGCGCATACAGATCGCTGCGCGCATCGGAGACCGTCAGCACGATGATGCGCGCGTCCACGCCTTCGTTGCGCAGGGCCCGCAGCGTATCCAGCCCGGACATGCCCTTCATGTTCAGATCCAACAAGATCACGTCCGGCGCGTGCTGCAGTGCCAGCGCAACCGCCTCGCTGCCGTTGCCGGCCTCCGCTACCACGCCAAATCGCGCATCCAGTCCCAGCAGCTGTTTGATGCCGCGCCGCATCAACGGATGATCGTCAACGATCATGACTCGGTATTGCTTCATCACCATGAAATATGCTCCCTGTAGCAAGTAAAGCCACTCAAACGCGCCCGGAGGCGTGCTTCACAGTGGGACTGTCTCTTCAAAAATAGCGGCATTCTGCACCGCAAACCTCTCTGGGCAGTCTTCTGCCCGGCGGCAACCGTAACGCCGAGTGAACAGCCGCAAGGTCAGGGCGAGAATGTCAGGCAGACCGCCGTGCCGCCGCCGCCTCTGCGCCGGATGCGCAGCGTTCCTCCCAGTCGCGCCGCGCGTTCGCTCATGATGGTCAAGCCGTAATGCCCTTCCGGTTCTTCCAGACTGGCGATGCCGCAACCGTCGTCGGTAATGCTGAATACGTTGTCGCCTGCGGCATTGACCTCGCAACACACCGCGATCTCGTTCGCTCCGGCGTGCTTGACGGCATTGAGTACCGCTTCGCGCACGATCTGCAGCGCGTGCACCTGCTGTTGGGCGTTGAGCGCCTGCGAGGGCAGCCGACAGTGTAACTGAATCCGCGCGGGGGTTAGCGCCTTTAATGGCTGCAACAGTTGCTCCAGCGCGGCATTCAGATCCGCCTCCTGAATGTTGAGGCGGAAGGTGGCCAGTAATTCTCTCAGCTGGCGATAGGCATCGGCCAGCGTGCGATCGAAATCATCGATAATCGTCTGCGCCGCCGGATCGTCGGCGGCGCGCCGGAGCAGCGTCAGCTGGATGCGCAGGAACGACAGCGTCTGCGCCAGCGAATCGTGCAGCTCGCGGGCGATGGTCCCACGCTCTTCCATCAGCAACAGATATTGGTGCTGCTTTTGCGCGCGGTTGAAGTAGACGCCGCGGCCCAACATATTGGCCAGGCTCTGCATCAGGTGAGGATGCGGCGGCTGCGCCTCGGGCTGCCAACGCAATTCGCCCAGCAGTTTATCGCCTTGAGTGATCGACAGCGCGCTCCAGGCTTGCGCCGGCGCCGGCTCTCCTTCGTTCAGTTGCCACTGGCCATGGTCGTCCGCCACGTTCAACCGGATGCAGCGCAGTCGTTCACTTTGGCGCACGATGCGCAGCACATTTTCAAACGCCTGCTGATCGATCTGGCGCACGCTCAGCGCCTGCGAGCAGCGATACAGCACCTCCAGCGTTTCGTTGGCCTGCTGCAGGCGCTGGGTCTTTTCCTGCACTTTCAGCTCCAGCGACTGATAGAGCCGGGCCAGCTCGTCCGACATGGCGCTGAAGGTTTGCGACAGCACGCCGAGTTCGTTCGGCAGCGCCACGTCCAGCTGCGGGTGGCGAAAGTCGCGCTGTTGCACGCGCTGGCTGGCGTCGACCAGATGCTGCAGCGGCGTGACCACCTGGCGGCGCATAAAACGGATGCAGAACAGCACCAGACCGATGATGGCGGCGTAGCCCAGTACGCTGATGGCGGCCACCAGGGTGAGTTTCAACTCTGAATAACGCTGTAGAGCGGAAACGAAATGATCGACGCGGTTGACGTAGCCGGCAACCTCTGCCCGGTAGGCGGCCGCCTGCCCGTCGCGGATCTGCTGCTCCATCGTTTGCCATGTTCGTTGCAACGCCAGATAGTGGTTGCGTACCTCGGCCGGGACGTAAAAACGCGCCAGCTTTTGCAGCGCGGGTGCCTGCAAAGATTGCCGGTATTGCTGCAGGTGCAGCTCCAGCTCCGGGTTCTGCCGGTCGAGGTCAAAGGCCAAGCGGTAGCTTTGCATGCGCAGCGAACCGGCGATGTTGATCGCCTCGGCATCGCTCTGGCTGCCGGCGACGGTCGTCAACGCCAACCCGGTGGCGAGCACCGACAGGATCACGATGCCGAACAGCGCTCTGGCCAGGCTGCCGGTCACGGAACGTTTAACAAGCAATCACGGAATCCTTTTCTCTCAGGTGAGGCGCTTCGCCATTTTCATTCGAAAGCAAAACTATAACTTTTGCAACTAAATTGCACCGCGATTTGTATCAAGTTGTCAACAAAACGGGAACAATTGTCGTTGTGTAATCAAATGAATAGCGAAATGCCCACCGATTTTCAGCCGCAGCCCGGTTTCCACTGATGATTTGCCTTTGCGGATGCGATTCGTCCTGACTCGTCTGTCAGAGTCTGCGTCTGCCCACGATGTATTTTAAATCCTGGTTTACCCGGAGAGGCGATGTGATTTTTGTTGCAAATCGTCTGCCGCGGCGCGGCCTAATCGCGGTATGATCTGCACGTTGTCACGCAAGGGAAAAGGGTTATGTCGTCGAAAATTGAGAATGTGAAGAAAGAGCTGCTGTCGGACAACTGGTATGTGCTGCACAAGTACACGTTCGATCTGAAACGCAAAAACGGCGGTTCGGTGCAACAGGTGCGCGAGGTCTACGATCGTGGCAACGGCGCTACCATTTTGCTGTACAACCGCGCCAAGGGCACGGTGGTGCTGACCAATCAGTTCCGCATGCCGACCTACGTCAACGGCAACGAGAGCGGCATGCTGCTCGAGGCCTGCGCCGGCCTGCTGGACGCCGACTCTCCGGAGCAATGCGCGCGCCGCGAAGCGGTGGAGGAGACCGGTTTTCAGGTCAGCGAGGTGAAGAAAATCTTCGAAGCCTACATGTCGCCGGGCGGCGTGACCGAAATCGTGCACTTCTTTATCGCCGAATACCATGATGATGAGCGGCGCGCGGCCGGCGGCGGCATTGAAGATGAAGATATTGAGGTGATCGAACTGCCGTTTCGCGACGCGGTGGCGATGATCGCCGACGGCCGGATTAAAGACGGCAAGACCATCATGCTGCTGCAGTATTTGCAGATTCATCGGGTGATGGAATAAAAAAAGCCGGTCATGATGACCGGCTTTTTTATCGGCTTGCGCCAGACCGCTTACTTCAGCAGCGCCTGCGCCTTCGCCACCACGTTGTCCACGGTGAAGCCGAACTCGGCGAACAGCTGCTCCGCCGGCGCCGACTCACCGAAGGTGGTCATGCCCACGATGGCGCCGTTCAGGCCCACGTACTTGTACCAGTAGTCCGCGA